>SDBU01001570.1_pt1 | contig 32251 bp, 32 predicted proteins | sample 2277071 | NCBI WGS metagenome assembly SDBU01 (sample SAMN10397929, study PRJNA504765) | marine sediment metagenome | isolation source: marine sediment core GS08_GC12, 126 cmbsf | place: Arctic Ocean: Gakkel Ridge, Loki's castle | collected 2008 | reverse complement strand
CCAAGATTAGGTAAATATAGGCACGCTTTCGGTGAGAAGTCATCCGATTTTAGTTAAGAGAGCCTGTTCGGGAATTGATTCCTGGGTTTTAGTTTTTAAATTCTTTAAAACAACTTTTTGCTTTAGGATTTCTTCGGGACCGATAATTATTGCCCAGACAATTCCCTTTTTATCAGCATACTTAAGTTGCTTTTCAAGCTTGGTTTTAGCGTCTAAATAAAGCTCGGCATTGATACCGCTTTTTCTCAGTAGATTCGTAACTTCTAGAGAGCGGGATAAGTTTTTTTCAGAAAACACTGTTACTAATACTTTGACAGCGGTTTTATTAATATCCTTCCATAAATTCAGTTCCTCCAAAACATCGATAACTCTGTCAAGCCCGATGGATGCACCAGTGGCAGGTAGATTTGGGCCGCCCAGGTCAGACAGAAGTTTGTCATATCTTCCTCCTCCTGCTAACGAGCCAATTTTAGGTTTTTCGACTGCGACTTCGTAAATCGGACCGGTGTAATAATCCAAGCCTCGGGAAAGAGTAGCGTCAAATTCGAGTTTTTGTCCCACCCCCAAGCCCTGAGCGTATTCAATTACTTTTAGCAGCAATTCATCAGGCTTCGCTTTTTTAATTTCGGCGAATAATTTGTTTATTTGGTTTGCCGTTAAACCTTTTTCCAGCAATTCCTTCTCGACTGATGCTTTTCCCTTTTTTTCTAATTTATCAATAGTAGTAATGGCAGGGTAATGAAGTTTGCCAGAAAGCCCAGCTTTAGCTAAAGATGAGGAAAGTACACTGCGGCTATTAATTTTGATTCGGTATTCGATAAAACCCAAAGCTGAAAATGCATCGTTTAGTACCGCGATTATTTCGGCGTCTGCCATGGGTGAATCTGAGCCTACAATATCAAAATCACACTGATAGAATTCCCGGTACCTGCCCTTTTGGGGTTTTTCAGCCCGCCATACTGGTTGAATTTGATAACGCTTGAAAGGGACCGGTAAATCGGGATAGCTGGTAGCGACGCGGGCAAGAGGTACGGTTAAATCGTATCTTAATCCGATATCTCTACCACCCCGGTCTTTAAAAAGATACATTAACTTCTCTGCTTCTTCCCCATATTTCCCGGTCAACACTTCTTTATATTCCAAAGCAGGGGTCTGGAGTTCATCAAAACCATACTTTTCAAATACCACCCTAAGACGCTTAATAACTTCGCGCCTGATTACCATCTTTTCAGGCAAAAAATCCCGAAAACCTTTTAGAGGAAGCTTTTTAGTATTTCCCATAGCAATTAGTAAAATATTAACTCTTTTTCTACTAAACCACAAACCAGACTATTCCTCTGATTTTTCGGGGGTAGGGGAAGGTTCGGGAGGTGAAATAACCTGAATAGTTCTTGCTTCAAGGATATTATTTTCAAGTTTACCTATCGCGATAATGACGCTTTTCTCTTCAATTTGAGAAAATCTGGACTTTTCAGCTTCTCCCTCTATTACTTCAGTCACCGAAATATTACTTTCCGGTTCTAATTCAAGGCTTTGACCGCCGGGGTTTAACTGCATTACTAAGCTTCCATTGCCTAGCTCTTTAACTTCGCCGTACATTGAAACCCTGGCAGGTTTTTCAGGTTCATCTGCAATTAAGACTCTTTGGGCAGCAAGTACGTTATTTCCGTCTAGAAAGCCCATTGAGATCAAAAAGTCGCCAATGGCGATATCTGAAAAATTAACTGCTTTTGCATTTGAGGTAATGTTTACAAAACTTGTGTTTTCTTCATTTACCGAAACTTGTTGTATTTCACCGCCGGTGTTTTTTATTTGGATGGTAGTTTCTACGATATCAGTTACGACTCCCAAATAAGCCTTAGGCTTACTTAGCGCTTCCTCTAATTTCTCCTGTACCGCGTCACGAATCGGGTCAGCATTTTCGGCTGATTCGGTCGCCTCGTTCTCTGCCGAGGCAGTGAGACTCCGTAAAAATAGTATAAAGATAACAATTAATATTGATATGAACTTTTTCATTTTTCAAATTGAGTAGAAAAAACTACTAGTAAGTTTTCCTCAACTTTTTCACCTTCTTCACCAAAGGCGGTAATAATAATTTGATTAACTCCTCCCTCTAGGTCCACATCCTGCTCGAATTTTCCTGTTTCGTCTGATTTGATAATGTAATCTTCATCTTCCCCGGAAATTGATACCCACGTTAGTGGACTGGTAACACCTGAAACTAGAGCCGGACTTTCGGTGATAACATCGTGATTGTCTGGTTTAGCAAGGGCTATTTCAAACTCATCAGTTGAGGGAGCCGGTGTCGCTTGGCCTCGTGCTTCATTAGAAGTTTCGGTTTTAGGTTCAAGCGCTGTGTTTGCCCGCCAGACGCCAAAGGCTATTATGATTCCAAAGACCGCCCCCGCGAAAATGGCATAAAGGATTTCTTTCCGCATATAGATAGGATAAATGCTCCGTAAATATAGGCATTTGCAAGCGTATTGTCAAGTTAGACAGACTTTGGTAGGATAACCAAAGTGGAGATATCTTTTTTAGGCCATTCATCCTTCAGGATAAAAGGGAAAAAGGCTATTTTAGTAACTGACCCTTATGATCCATCAGTGGTAGGGTTTAAGTACAGCGGTGTTTCCGGTGACTTAGTTACAATTTCCCACCAGCATGGTGACCATAACCAAGCCCAGCTGGTGAAGAGGGTACAAAGAGTAATTGATGGACCGGGAGAATACGAGATAATGGGAGTTTCTGTTATCGGTATTTCTACTTTCCATGATGATAAAAAAGGAGAATTAAGAGGGAAAAATACAGTCTATGTAATCGAAATGGACGGTCTTAGAATTGCTCACTTAGGGGATTTGGGACATCAGCTCAGGGAGAAAGATTTAGCTGTAATGGGAAGCATTGATATCTTGATGGTTCCGGTAGGGGGAGAATACACAATTGGCCCCGTTCAAGCAGTAGAGGTAGCCAGAGCGATAGAGGCAAAAATCGTCATTCCCATGCATTATCAAATGAAGGGTCTAGACAAGAAAACTTTCGGAAAGCTTGTAAGTGCCGACCATTTTATCAGCGACTTAGGTTTACAGGTTGAAAAGCTTGAGAAGCTGGTAATCAAAAAAGAAAGTTTGGGAGAAGAAAATAAAGTTGTCATCCTTGAAAAAAAGGAAAGTAATCCTGCCAAAAAAATAAATGGCTAATCAAGTTCAAGTCAGGATACCTCCTCACTCGGTAGATGCAGAAGAATCGGTTTTGGGAGCGCTCTTATTGGACCGTGATGCGGTTGTTGCGGTAGCGGAATTTTTAGGCTCTGAAGATTTTTATGATGATAGGCATCGCGAGATATTTATTTGTGCCTTAGAACTTTACGAAGCAAGAATACCGATTGATGTTTTAACGATAGCCGACCGCCTGAAAAAAAGAAAAGTTTTGAAAAAAATCGGCGGTGCTGGTTATTTGGCTGACTTGGCTAATAAAGTTCCCACTGCAGCTCATGTTGAGCATTACGGGAAAATTGTCAAAGACCAAGCAACAAAACGGTCTTTGATGAAAGCAGCCAGTACGCTTTTAGACCTTTCCTTGGATGAAGGATTGTCGGCAAACGAGCTTTTAGATAAAGCAGAAAGCCAAGTATTTTCTCTTACCCAAAAACACTTAGCCCGAACCTTTACTCCGGTTAAAGATGCTTTGGCCGAATCTTTTGATAGACTGGATGAACTTCATAAGCAGGCCGAGGGATTAAGGGGTATTCCCACCGGCTTTAGGGATATTGACGACACCTTAGCTGGTCTTCAGCGCTCAAATTTAATAATTTTAGCAGCACGTCCAGGTGTCGGAAAAACCTCGCTGGCATTGAATATTGCCCAAAACTTAACTGTTAAAAGTAAGCTTCCGGTTGGCTTTTTTTCACTCGAGATGAGCAAAGAGGAGCTCGTTGATAGACTTTTAGTATCTCAAGCCGACATTGACGCCTGGAGACTTAAAACGGGGAAACTTTCCGAGGATGATTTTACCAGGCTTTCAAATGCGATGGGTGAGCTGGCAGAAGCACCCCTTTATATTGACGACACACCGGCACTTTCTATTTTGGAAATGAGGACTAAAGCCAGAAGGCTTCAGGTTGAAGCTGGAGTATCTTTGCTTATCGTCGATTATTTGCAGTTGGCCCGCTCCCGTCAGCTTGAAAATAGGGTTCAAGAAGTATCGGAAATTACTCAGGGGTTGAAAAATTTAGCCCGAGAGCTGAAGATTCCCGTTCTTGCCGTTTCTCAGCTTTCAAGAGCAGTTGAACAAAGAGGTTCAAAAAGACCTCAATTGGCTGATTTGCGGGAATCGGGGAGTATTGAGCAAGATGCAGACGTGGTGATGTTTATCTGGAGAGAAGATGAGGAGAACTTGGAAAATGTTGAGCTTGATGTGGCCAAACACAGAAACGGACCACTTCGCTCACTCAAGCTCCGATTTAGGGGAGATAGGATAAGATTTTATGGCCGCGAGACAAAAAGGGAAGCTGCAAAGAAAGATAAGAAGTAAGCGGACACAAGGTTCTCGCTGAAAAGCGAGGTCCTTACGGGAGGGAAACGAAGCGGGTTGATGCAGAGAAAAAGAAAGAAAAATAACGATGATAGAAGCAAAAGTGGCCACCCCTAAAAACCATCCAGAGATAATAAAGGCACAGGAAAAATTTCAGGAAGTTTATTCGAGAATTTCTGATGGAGTTGGCTTAGTTACAGCACTAGACTTTTATCAAGTAATTCTAGAGGTGAATCAAGCGAAGATAGATTATGGAGATTTAAATGAAGATGAAAGGAAAGTAAGAGAATTTGAAATCGAAAGAATTACTTCATTACTTGAAGAAAAAGATATTAAGTAAATAAATCTTTATCCATGCAGTGCCGAGGGAGGGACTCGCATACAAAATTTGCAACACTTTACTTGAGTATTATCGAGTCCGGCCTCAGAACGAGTGCAACGAGTGCCGAGGGAGGGACTCGAACCCACACGAGGAGTTAACCTCATAGGTTTTTGAGACCTACGCGTCTACCAGTTCCGCCACCTCGGCTTTCCAGTGTATTTTATCATAGAAAGAGGGTAAAATAGCCTCTATATGGGATTATCAGACTCGAGAATTAAAAAGCAGGCGAGAATATTGGTTGATTATTCTTTGAAAGTCAACAAAGGGGAGAATGTACTTATTCTTTCCGATTTTACTGGACGCCCACTGGTTACGGAGTTATATCAACTTCTAGTAAAGCGAGGTGCGGGTGAGATAAAGCTACGTTTTGATTCAAACGAGCTTCACGAAATTTATTACAAGAATTCCACACCGGCGCAGCGCAAATTGTTTCCTCAAATTTCGTACGACGAAATTAAAAAGATTGATTGCTGGATTGGAATAATTTGCTCCACCAACACACGCGGATTGACGGGGGTTGACGCATCAATAATTTCTGAAAGAGCAAAAATTATGAAGCCTATTACTGACTGGAGAGTGGAGAAAAGCCGTTGGGTACTCACGGAATTTCCAACAAGCGCTCAAGCTCAAGAGGCAGATATGTCTTTAGCTGATTACGAAGATTTTGTCTTCAACGCGATAACTAAGGTCGATTGGGAGAAAAAATTCAAAGAGCAGGAAAAGCTAAGAAAAAGAGTAGATAAAACAAAAGAGGTTCATATAGTCGGACCTGGTACAGACTTAAGACTGGGAATTGCCGGCCGGAAAGCAGAAAACGCAGGCGGCATGTATAATATGCCTGACGGAGAAGTGTTCACCTCGGTAGTTGAAAATAAAGCCAATGGTTTTATCACTTATACCTATCCTGCTTTGTACTTAGGCCGTGAGTACCATGAAATTCGTTTAGAATTTAAAGATGGAAGAGTAGTAAAGGCAACGGCCAGCAAGGGTGAACGGGACTTAAATAGAATACTCAATACTGACCACGGAGCCCGTAGGATTGGGGAATTAGGTATAGGCAATAATTACAAGATTAAACGCTTTACCAAAAGTATATTATTTGATGAAAAAATCGGCGGAAGCATCCATCTTGCTCTGGGAAGGGGATATAAAGAGACGCTTAGTAAAAATGAATCAGCCATTCATTGGGACATGATTAAGGATTTACGTAAAGAAGGAGAACTTTGGTTTGATGACAAGATAGTTCAAAAAAACGGAAAGTGGTTATTAAGGTTATGATTGAAGCAACTGATTTACGCGCAGGAACTTGCTTTTTAATCGATGGAAGACCATATCGAGTGGTGAAATATACTCATTCAAAAATTGCCAGGGGAGGAGGGACGGTAAAACTTTCAGTTAAAAATCTGGAGAACGGAAAAATTGAAGATAAGAGTTTAAATTCAAATGCCAAGGTTGATGATATCCAAACTGTTAAAAAACCTCTCCAGTTTCTCTACAAAGACGCAACAAACGCTTCTTTCATGGATTCAAAGACATTTGAGCAGGTGGAAATACCTCTTAAAATATTGGGGGAGCAGATTAAATTTATTAAACAAGGTTCAGGTATCAATGTCCTTTTTTGGGATGACAGACCGCTTTCCGTTGATATTGCCCCCAAAGTGGTTTTAGAGGTTACCGATACAGCACCGGGAGTAAAAGGGGATTCGGCCACCAATGTTTTTAAATCCGCTAAATTGGAAAATAACCTTGAACTTAAGGTACCCCTTTTTATAAAAACGGGAGATAAAGTTAGCGTTGATACAAGGACTGGGGAATATGTGGAGAGAGCAAAGTAGAAATGTAGTGCAGGTAGTAGAAGTAGCACAGGTAGAACAGGAATTATATTCTTTTACTACTTAATCTACTTTCCCTGCTTGTTCTACTTTTATTTTAGGATCCACAAGAATGCTGCTGCAACTGTGGCGAATTGAGTTAATAACCCAGGAATTATTGTTGTATCTTCCTGGATTGATTTTTGGAAGAGTATCCAGCGCTTAATGATTTTAGATCTTATCCCTAAGAAAAAATAGGGCCCTTCTACAAGGTCGGGTAAAATAGCAAAAATGCCAGCCAAAAGAATAGTTAATGCATGGCCGGTATCGGGGAGAACCCGAGAAGCGATAAAAAGTAAAGATACGGTTGCGAGAGTCGCATCAGCGATTACAATAACAGTACTTTGTTTAGTAGGTTTACCATACTTTTCCGTTTCCGTATTTAAATGAGGATTCCAATGAGGTACTTTCTCAAGGATAAAATGGCTCGCTAAAGCGAGCGGCAAAGCCAGGGCAGGGTTTGCCACACGTGTTGCAATCGCTGCCCCCACAATGACGTGAGGCGTTTCTAGCACAGTATCTGATATGATAGCTAATACAATTTCTTAAAGTCAAGAGAAGCGGATAGGAGAAATATTTGTATTACCTACGATATAATTAATCTGAATCGATGATAGAGCTAATTGTTGCCAATGTTTTAGGGGTTTTAGTCTTTTTATTTATCTTTTGGAGAAGACTGAAAGAAGACTATATCGGAAATCAAATATTTAGCTCCGCTTTTATTGTGTTGGCAATATTGACTATTGCGAAATTGATTGCCACTTATTTTTTAGCTGCTTGGTGGTTTTGGTTGAGTTTGCTGGCGGTATCCGTTGCCTTATTATTAGCTATAAAAAGGTACAGATTGCGCGTATTTGAAACACTTGAGGCACAAATTATATCGCTTTTGCCTTGGCTATCACTGCTATTTTTAGCCGATTCTATTATAAATTCCAATACCTATTCTCTAGTAGGATTTATTTTGATCACTCTTTTAATAATCTTATTTTATATTTTTGATAAGCATTACAAGAGATTTACGTGGTATAAATCTGGCAGGGTAGGATTTTCCGGGTTAACTATTTTGGGATTATTTTTCTTAATACGTGCTTTGGTTGCACTGAAATTTGATAGTGTGCTATCCTTTTCAGGTAAGAATGAAGTCTATTTTTCAGCAGTGCTGGCGTTTTCTTCATTTTTGATTTTGTTTAATCTCTCAAGACAAAAGGTATGATACAATTTAGAAGAAGAAAAAAGGTAAAAAAGCATAAACCAAAAGACAAAAAAAGAGTAAATAAGAGGAAAAAGAAAAAAGGTCAGGGAATAAGATATCCGGCTAGATTGGTAGCTCCGGTGAAGAATTTTCTGCAATCAAAGTTGAGATTACTTGAGAGAAGGAAAAAGGGTATCGAAAAGGAAGACCCTTTTAGCGACACATCAAGAATTATTGATAACGCGTCACCCGACACTGACGCCGCGGAGCAATTCGGCCATGCTCGAACAACGGCAATAAAAGAGCAGATAGACAGAAAAATAATTCAGACTAAAAAGGCGCTAGCACAGATTAAAGTGGGGAAATACGGCGTATGTGAGGAGTGCGGAAGAATGATTGATACCGATAGATTAATGGCTTATCCGGAGGCTACATTATGCGCCACGGATGCAGCGAAGAAGGAGAAGTAGAGAAAGATATCAAGATATCAAGATATCAAGAGATTAAGTGATTAAATGGAACCGCCTGATGGCGGTTTTGCTTTGAATTCACCTAAGTTGATAACCATAGTATATAGTAAAATTAATTGCTGTTGTCGCTCCTACATAATTGAGTCCAGAAAGGAGAGGTGAAGTCATGGAAAGGACTAAGAGATTCATGTTTGGGCCGAATGGTGGAGACAAGAGGAAGAGCAGGGAAGTGGAGACGGTGGAGGAGCTGGAGAAGGATAATTGACGAAAAAGAGCTTGGGGCTCACTCTACTTTTCGAAAGACATCGATTTGCCCCTCGCTCTACTTTTACACCTAATCTTTTGGGTGTAAAGGCGAAGCGAGGGGAAGAGCAATAAATAGCAAGACTCTGCTGATTAGATAGCTGCATTTAAAAAGCGGGGTCTTTTTTGTGTTATAAGATTTTCAATTTCTTGCCACCCAAACATTTATAGTTCTTTCTTGTTCACCCAATGTACTTTTGTTCATTCTTTACTCGCCTAAAGAATGAACCAAGAAAGGGCGCCCATGAACGGTCTCCACTTATTCGCCTCGTTCATAACAATGCGTGCCGAACTTCTCAGGTCAAACCCTTCGTTAACAACGGCCACTTTCTGAGCGGTATTCACTCGGCTCATCGTGGTAGCTGCGTTCAAATGGGTTATAAAATACACAAACTGATGATAGAATTAGATACTATGGAACCCAAGGTAATATTTGAAGATGAACAGCTACTCATACTTGACAAGCCATCCGGGTGGGTAGTCAATCAGTCGCAAACTACCAAACATCAGAAAGTAATCCAGAGATGGCTAACGAAAAGGTCCTACCCACTGGCAAAAAGTGCTGATATGAGGGTAGGTATTGTCCATCGATTAGATAAGGAAACCAGTGGAATTTTAATAGTCGCAAAAACTAAAGAAGCGTTTGAATATTTACAATCCCAGTTCAAAGAAAGAGTGGTGAGGAAAAAATATACGGCTTTAGTTCACGGTAAAGTTGAGTTTGAAGAGGGAACTATAAACGCTCCGGTTGGACGGCTTCCTTGGAATCGTGAGAGATTTGGAGTAATACCCGGAGGAAGACCTGCCGAAACAAATTATCGGGTAGAAAAATATTTTGAGAAGGATGGGCAGGATTTTACCCTTTTAAAACTCGTTCCTAAAACGGGACGAACTCATCAAATCAGAATTCATTTAAAACACCTAGGTTATCCAATAGTTTCTGATGAGTTCTATGCAGGCAGAAAAACTGCGCGAGATGACCGCATCTGGTGCCCGCGTCTATTCCTTCATGCAAGCGAAATATCGTTCAATCATCCAAAAAAAGAGAAAAAAGTAAGTTTTAAGTCAAGACTGTCAAAAGATTTAGAAAATTCTCTACAAACACTGGATTAATCCTCACACCAAATATTGAAATATTTAGTTCTGCATAAGTCTTTAAAAAACTTTGGTGTGAGGGTAAACTTAAAATATGGAGTTTTCACAAATTGCTATTCTTTTAGTGGCTGCGGGGGTATTTGGAATCATTGCCAGGGTATTAAAGCAGCCTCTTATAGTAGGATATTTATTTGCGGGACTGCTGCTTGGATTTACCGGAATTGTTTCCGATATTGAAGTTTTCTCGGGAATGGGACAAATAGGGGTAGCTTTACTTCTATTTCTTTTAGGTCTGGAGATGAACCTTAGCGAGCTTCCTACAATCGGACGGGTGGCGTTGATTACAGGGTTAGGTCAGATCTTATTTACTTCATCTATCGGCTTTCTAATCGCTCAGCTTTTAGGTTTTGACCTCTTGCCCTCGGTATATATTGCGATTGCAATGACGTTTTCTTCAACGATTATTATGGTAAAACTTCTAAGCGAGAAAAAGGATTTGGATTCGCTTTATGGAAAGATTGCTGTCGGATTTTTGCTGGTACAAGATTTTGTTGCTGTCGTAATCCTCATGTTTTTAGCCGGACTTGAAAAAGCAAATCTGGGATTTTCAGATTATGGAGTTATCGGTATCAAAGCAATCGTCTTATTTGGCCTAGTGTGGTTTCTTTCCAAAAAAGTACTACCGCTGTTTTTTAACCGATTTATTGCCACATCCAGCGAGTTATTGTTTATTGTTAGCATTGCTTGGGCTTTGGGCATAGCAGGGTTAGTAGCCGGTCCCTTGGGCTTTACTTTAGAAATTGGTGGGTTTTTGGCAGGTATTGCACTATCAAATCTGGGTGAACACCTCCAAATTGCGGCTAAAACCAGACCATTGCGAGACTTTTTCTTAACGATATTCTTTATTATTCTGGGTTCACAGTTGGTAGTAGCCGGAGGAATTGCGCCAATTATATTCCCGGCATTAATTTTTTCCCTCTTTGTTCTTATTGGAAATCCGCTAATTGTTCTTTTCATCCTGGGAATATTAGGATACAGAAAGCGCACTTCCTTTATGGCAGGACTAACTGTTGCTCAAATTTCTGAATTCTCTTTAATAATATTGGCAATGGGACTAACGTTAGGACATGTTGCCGAGAGCGAGGTTGCGTTGGTAGTCATGGTAGGAGTTATCACCATGACTACATCGACGTACGCGATAATAAATGCCGATAGAATCTATTCTTTGGTCAAGAATTATTTATCAATTTTTGAGAGAAAGAAGCCAAAAGAAGCTGTCTATATAGAAAATATAAACTTTAAAGATCATGTTGTTTTAGTTGGCGGTGATAGGACAGGAAAAATATTAGTGGCATTCTTTTTAAGAAAAAATCTGGATTTTGTTGTTGTTGATTTCAACCCAAGCATATATAGGCGATTAAGTGCCGAGAAAACACCAACAGTTTTTGGAGATATTAATGATTCAGAAATTATTGAAGCTGCCAACCTTGACCGCGCCCGCATGGTTATTTCTACAATTTCAAATTTTACCGATAATCTCACGCTTTTAGAACACATAAGAACTTTAAGAAAAAAACCCACTTCAATATTCACGGCAGTAACTAAAAGGGAAGCAATAAAGTTATATGAGAGCGGTGCCACTTATGTTATTGTACCGACGATAGTCGCCGGGGACTATATCCGTCATATTTTTGAAATACCTGGGTTTGGAGCGAAAAGATTATTCAAAATGGGGAGAAGCCATTTTAATAGGCTACTCTTAAAGTAAGTCCAAATGTCAAAGTTCAAATATCAAATCAAGTTCAAAGAACTTAATTTCAAATAATTTGGCATTTGTAATTTGGATTTTGTAATTTTTCAAACATGCCTGCCCACACTAAATCGCGTCAGACGCGACAACCCCGTTCGACGAGGCGTGGTGGCCTGTTCGACGGGTCCCGCAATAGAAAAAAGACTCGGCGCTTAAACAATAAGCGCTCAAAAAGAAAAACAAGGTTTGTCAAAACCTTATTTGCTATCGTAGTTATTATCACCTTATTGATCTTCCTTTTTGTGTCATCGAAATATTGGGATGGAGATAATAAACTATCAATAGTTATTAGAGAAAATGATGGAAATATTCTGGTAACAACCTTAGATCCGGTTTCAGCAAGAATTACATCCATCTTGATACCTGGTAATACAGAGGTTGAATTAGCCAGACAACTGGGGAGAATTCAGCTAAAAAATGTTTGGCAGCTGGGTAGAAATGAAAAATTAGAAGGAAGATTGCTGGCGGAGACGATTACCCGAAATTTTAAATTTCCTGTATACATCTGGGGCGAGACTGATGCAAAAGGGTTTTCTGAAAGTAATCTTTCCTCAATACTTAATGCTTCAATATTTCCTTACAAAACGAATCTTAAAATAGGGGACAGGATAAGAATGGGGATATTTGCCCTAAGCGTAAATAATAAAGACAGGATTAAATATGATTTAACCGATACCGCCTACCTTAAGAAGACTATTCTTACTGATGGAGAGGAAGGTCATGTTATTTCAGGTAGTTTTCCCCAAAATCTGTTAGTCGTTTATTCGGATATCGAAATGAGTAGACTTGGGGCTACTGTTGTAATCCGCGATGCAAGTGAAAATGACTTTATCGCCAAAAACCTGGGGGAAGTAGTAGAAGTTTTAGGTGCAAAGATTGCGTCAATTGATTCAAATTCAGTTTCGAATACTTTTTTCGAAAATTCCGGATATGATTGTTTGGTGGGTGGCAAGAACGAGAAAGCAGTAGAAAAGATAAGTTACTTATTTTCCTGCAGAATAAATGAGAAAATAAAAGAGGAAAGTTTTGATTTGGAAATAATTATCGGCAAAGCTTTTGCGGAAAGATATTAAGTCTTTCAAAATTTAGTTATTCCTCGTCTTCTTCAGTCTCCATAATTTCATCCTTTTTGTGGACTAATTCCGGTGGGGTAAAGGAGATATAATCGATTTTTTCTGTTGAAAAGGAAGGAATGTCCGCAAGCTTTTTTACTCTTTTAACTTCCCTTAAGAAAATTTTTACTTCCTTTGGGTCTAAAGACTTAACAAAAGCTTGATATTCATTGCCGTATTTAATTAATTTTTTTAGGCGGGCAGATAAGTCATCTGAGAGTCTTCCAATATAGTTGCCGCGTAGAGAGAGGATTGAAATTCTATGACTGTGAGGGCTTATTTTTAATTCATCGCCCGAATCGAGCTTTGCTATCGCTTTTGTATCCCCTAAATGAATTAAACTGACAATTTTTGTTTTTCCAGGTTCTTCTAGAAACAAAGGTGCTGACAGCTGTCCGGAAGTAAAAGTTTCTCCTCGCTTTAAACCTTTCCATTTTTGCAGCGATTTATTAGCAATATTGTTGAAAGGATCGATGCTAATTACCTTTTTGGCAGTAAAGCGGGCTTTTTTTAAATCACCGAGCTCTGAATAGGCTCTTGCAAGACGGTTAAGAGCGTCGACATCTTTTGGGTTTACTTTTAAGACTTGCTCATTTAAAAGCCTTGCTTGTTCCCAATTGCCGCTAAGGGCTTGTGAAACCGCCTGTTGGGCAAGATCCTTAATCATTTGAGTTGATACTGTTTTTGAGTATAGATGTGAAAAAATGAAAGTCAAGGCCCGCACCTGATAGAAGCTCATATTTACATGAACTCTTAGCAAAAACTCCAATTGATATTCAAGTTTTGATATAATCAAACCGTTATGTCAGGTCACTCAAAATGGTCTACCATAAAACGCAAAAAGGAGGCAACAGATGCCGCTCGTGGTAAATTATTCTCCCGCTTATCTCGCGCAATCTCAATTGCTGTTAAAATCGGCGGCGGGTCTAATCCTGATTCAAACCATAAACTTAGGGTCGCTATTGATGTAGCCAAAACAGCCAATATGCCTAAAGCTAATGTTGAGAGGGCTTTGTCAAAAGGCGCCGGGGGAGAAAGCGTTGAAGAGTTCACCTTTGAGGGTTTTGGGCCCTCGGGTGTATCGGTAATCGTAGAAGGAGCAACCGATAACAAAAATAGAACGGGACAAGAGATAAAAGGAATATTTGAGCGGGGAGGGGGGAGATCGGCCGGCCCGGGTGCAGTTTCGCATAATTTTGAGTCCATGGGCCTTTTAGTTGTTGAAACTAAAAAGGATGAAGAAAGTCAGATGCTTGATTTAATTGATCTCGGAGCAGAGGATGTGGAGAAATCGGAAGAAGGAATTGAAGTTTATATATCCCCGGATAAGATTTCAGGTTTAAAAAACGATATTGAGAAAAAGGGCCATAAAATAATATCTTACGACTTGGTTCAAAACCCCTTAAGCTATTTAACAATTGAGAATAAAAAGAGTGCGTCAAGCGTGCTATCTTTTCTGGAAAATTTACAGGATCACGAAGACGTTCAAAAAGTATTTGCCAATGTCGACATCCCCCAAAATGTTTTAGATAACATGGATTTCAATTAGTGAACAAAAGAAGACGATTTATTATTACATCGTTAATATTATCGCTCGGATTATTGATAATCCTATTTTTACCCGAGCAATTAAGAATTGTAAGCATTGCCTCTTTAAGCTTTGCTTGTGTGGCTCTATTTGGCTGGAGTCTTCGTGAGGGGCTTGGCCGCAATATGACTTTAATTAGCCTGGTACTGCCTGCATTTTTTACCGTTGGAGTTGGGTTTTTCTGGTTTCTCTTACCTGCTAGTATTTTTACTCGAGTGCCAATTGCCATTTTTTATGGATTGGGAATCTATGCCCTCTGCTTAACCTCAAATATATATACGGTTTCAGCAATTCGAACGATTGCTTTATTAAGAGCGGCAAGAGGAGTTGGTTTTGTACTCAGTTTAGTTACGTCTTTCCTGCTTTACGACACTATTTTGTCATTTCGCTCTCCAATTTGGATAACCGGGAGCACTGTTTTTATTACTTCGATTCCGATGTTTTTACAAGGATACTGGATTATCAAGTTAGAGAAAAATCTTTCTAAAGAATTGCTTAAATACTCTCTTCTTTCAAGCTTAGTAATGGGGGAGCTCGCTATCACACTATACTTTTGGCCTGTTACCGTTATTGTAGGTTCTCTTTTTTATACAATAACTGTTTATATTCTATTGGGCTTGGGCCAAGCAAAATTGGAGGAACGACTTTTCCCTCAGATTGTTAGAGAATACCTCCTTTTGGGTATAAGCGTATTTATAGGAATGTTTATTGCCACTCGATGGGGAGGGTGACAATTTTCAATTATCAATTATCAATTTTTAAAACGAGATAGACATAGGAAAAAGGGGAGGGGGGTATCCTATCCCAAAGATATATTATAGGACCACTATCAAGTTATGCTTGTTTTCACATATTCTACAATGTCTTTTCACGATTTTAGCTTCAATATGCATCCCCAATATTCCCCGAAGACTCTAGGTGAATAAATTGCGACGTTAAGAATGATATACTATGATATAGTAGATAGGCACGATACTCCTTTTATTTGATACACTTAGGTCGATTGTGGATAACCCTGTACTGATTTTTAGATTGCACCTTCGGTTCTCCCAAGCCTGTTTGACCTAGAAACTAGTACGGGGTAAGTTGCATAGATTTGTTACTGCGCCCTGTTTGCCGGGCGATAGGTCAATTTATCCGTAATTTGTCTTGAGGAGATAACAGAAGAGAAGATAAGCTAAATGAAGTTAGGTTTTTATAAAACAAGTATTATTCCCCTGACTTTGGATGTAATATTTATTATTGTACAAAAGACAAGAAGGGAACTAAAAAACATAATGTCGTACAATGATACTTATGCGACGTACTTTAGATTTCCAATAGTGTAGAGTAATTACTCTACTTTCTTTTGCACTATAAAATTCCTAAAAAGAAATTTAATTTATTTTAAGGATACTTATTCTCCTTTTGTTATTAATATCATAATTACCCTTTCCGAATAATAGGCGAACTATTTTTTTGGTCTCCACCCCGCTCCCCCGCAAATGATGGAAAATAGTAAAAAGCTTATTTAATGGCTATTAAGATAACCATTTATATCTCGAGAAATTTAAGCACTTCTTAGAATTGATCTGATGAAGTTTTAAACTTGATTTTAGCCTATAAATTAACATAAAATTCGAGAATTGTGATGAAAGAGATTGATCGCTCAGTAGAAAGAATATTGGTGTTTAAGAAACCAATATCTGATTTAGACGGACCAAGAGGAGACATTCATACAAAGGCTGTTGAAATTGCCAACAGATATTTAAAAAATACTTATCAAGTAACTGATATTCGCAAATGGCATGCAGTTCGTGATTTTGCATTAGCTGAGGGATGGTCTAGGGATGATGCAAATGAATTAGAACGACTCAGTTATTATGATCGTGATAATTTGATGGAAGTTGAACCAACTTCTGGGGCGGTTGAATTAAGCCGGGAGCACTATGATAAAGGAAAAAGTTTTCCAACATTAACTTCAAGACATCCGAAATATCGTGACGTAACTTTTGCATGGCATGAGTTACATTTTCCATGGATGCCACACGAGGACATTTTTATTAGATAAGATACCGAAATGGACGGCGATGTATTTAAAGCATATATTACAAACCTTTATGGCCATAATTTGTTTTTTGAGGATGTTCCAAAACAAGCACAATTCATCCTTGATTATACTCAATCCTCAGTTGTGTTAGTATCTCATTTAAGAATTCTTGATGGTTTTTATAAAGTCCGACTTATGAGAATTGATTCTGCCGATGGAGTTAGCGCGGCCAATCTTACAAGTCTTGTTCCGCATATTAGTAAAATAACTGGTTAGTCGCACAATATTGACACTCCCCATTCTGAGCGATATACTAATTTTAGGATGCCCCCTGCTCCTAACAAATCAACTTCGAATAAAAAATTCTCAGCGCCTGCGTCGTCAGAAATTGGCCGAAAGATTGAGCAGTTTTTAGAATACCTGGAAGTTGAAAAAGGCTCCTCTCCCCTGACTATTAGGAATTACAGACATTATTTAAGAAGATTATTAAATTGGCTGAAGGATGGAGGAATCAGACTTGAGCTTCGTGATATTAATCCCGAAATAGTCCGTCAATATAGAGTGTATTTATCCAGAAAGACCGACGGTAAAGGTGGAACTCTATCCCGAAAAACTCAAAGTTATCATGTGATTGCATTGCGGTCGTTTTTAAGATGGCTCATAAAAAATGATTATAAAGTTATGTCTCCGGATAAAATCGATTTACCTAAAGTCAGCGACCGCCAAATACAATTTTTAACCGGTGAACAAGTTGATAGGCTTTTAAATGCACCGTCATTGTCAAAGATAAATGGAAAGAGAGATAAGGCAATATTGGAGGTTTTATATTCCACCGGCCTGCGAGTATCAGAGCTGGCTAAGCTTGACCGCGATAAAATAGATTTAGACAGGCGCGAGTTCGGCATTGTCGGTAAGGGAGGAAAAGCAAGAGTAGTGTTCTTGTCTGCCAGGGCCTCTGAATGGGTAAAAAGATATCTAAGGTCCAGACGCGACAACTACAAGCCGTTATTTATCAGACACAAGGGGAAGACGGACCCCTCAACCCCGGACGATAAAATGCGTCTGTCTGTCCGGTCGGTACAAAGAATGATTAAAAAATATGCCAGGAAAATAAAATTACCGGTAGAGGTAACTCCTCATGTAATCCGGCACAGTTTTGCCACCGACTTACTTATGGCGGGCGCAGACTTAAGAAGCGTTCAGGAAATGCTGGGTCACAAAAATATTCAGACCACCCAAATCTATACCCACGTCACCCACAAACATTTAAAAGATGTGCACTCGTCTTTCCACGGCAAAGGGGGGAAAGCTTGAAGGTTGTTGTATTTCAAAATAAGCGACCCAGAGGATTATTTTTTCTTGGAATCGGGGTTTTTGGCCAAAGTTGTCGCGGCTGCGACGCGGTCAGTCTTTTTGGCAAAACGCATAAGGATTACTCCTTGAGTGGCTCTTCCCATTCGGGGAACATTTCTCAATGGAAGCTTGATAACTTGTCCGCCTTTGCTGGTTAAAACAACAAGTTCTATTTTGTCATCAACCATTGCGGCACATGCCAGTGGGCCGGTTTTAGTATTCACTTGAGCTGCCTTTACTCCCTTCCCTGCCCTTCTTTGAACAGGGAAAAGATGAACGCCTGTTCTTTTGCCTAGCCCTTTCTCCGATATCGTCAAAATGTCCCGATATACCTTTCTTCTTTTATCTTTCGGCCTTACTAATTTCTCCGGGAAAATATTCATATCAATTACAGTATCTCCCGGCTCTAACTTTATGCCGCGAACTCCGGTAGTGGCTCTGCCCATAGCGCGGACGTTTGCCTCCGGAAACCGGATTGCTTTTCCATTTTTAGAAATTATTAATACATGGTCTTTTCCGTAAGTTTCATGGACAGAAACCAGAGAGTCTTTTGCCTTTAGTCTGATGGCTATTAGTCCCGAAGTGCGCATATTTTTAAATTCCGATAGTCTGGTTTTTTTAACCATGCCCAGCGAGGTCGTCATCACTAAGTTCTTAGCTGAGTGGTCTTTAGCAATCGGCAATATTGTTAACACTTTTTCATTTTGCTCCAGGTCGAGGATATTAATTAAAGCTTGCCCTTTTGCCTGGCGCGAGACTTCAGGTATTTCCCAGGCTTTGGTTCCATAAACCTTGCCCCTGTCGGAAAAGAATAAAAGCGTGTCGTGAGTGGTTGCCGAAATTAAGTGGTCAATCTCGTCCTCTTCTTTAGTGGTCATTCCTACAACCCCCTTACCACCACGGCGTTGGCTTCTGTAGGTACCCCGGGGGACTCTTTTGACATACCCGGTTTTTGTGATAGTAATTAAAGTGTCTGCTTTGGCTACCAAGTCTTCCTCCGAAAATTCGGCAATTTTTGATTTATAGATTTTTGTCCGGCGGGGGTCTTTGAATTTTTCCTTTAGCTCAAGAACCTCCTTGGAAATTATATCCAAGACTTTCTTGGGGTTTTTAAGGATAGCAATCAATCTATCTACCAGTTTCTTAATCTGTTTGTACTCGTTTTCAATTTTTTGGCGCTCAAGAGCTGCTAACCGCCTCAGTTGCATATCTAAAATTGCGGTTGTTTGGATATCGGTTAATTTAAAGCGCTTCATTAAGTTGATTTTTGCCGCTTCTTGAGTTCTACTTCTTCTTATTGTTTTTATTACCGCGTCCAGATTGTTAAGAGCAATCATCAACCCTTCTAAAATATGAGCCCTTCTTTTTGCTGCGGTTAGCTCAAATATTGTCCTTTTGATTACTACCCCTTGCCGGTGTTTAACATACTCGACGAGAATTTGCTTTAAGTTAACGGTATAAGGAGTGCCGTTAACTAAAGCAACAAAGTTAGCCGGAAAGGTGGTTTGCAAACGGGTATGCTTATAAATATTATTTAAGACCGCTTTGGGTTTTGCATCACGTTTAAGTTCAACTACTACTCTTAAACCCTCTCTATCGCTCTCATCTCGAAGGTCGGAAATTCCTTTTATTTTTTTATTTCGGACAAGATCGGCAATTTTTGCAACAAGTTTTGCTTTATTGACCTGGTATGGGAGTTCCGAGATTACGATGTGATGCTTGCCGCGCTTGACTTGTTTGATTTCAGCAACACCGCGGACATTAATTTTTCCTCTACCGGTTGTATAGACGTCTTTTAGCGCTCCAGCATCATAGATTGAAGCGCCGGTGGGAAAGTCAGGCCCCGGAATAATATTAATTAATTCTTCGATGGTAATATCCGACTCGAAGCTGACATCGGTAGGGGAGAATTCTCCGTTAACTTTGTCTTTTTTTAGCTTTTCGGCAGTTAAGCTAATTTTTTTGATAACGAAATCTGCCGTCGCTTTTTGGTGATTTTTGCCGGCAATAACCTTGCCCTTCTTTATGGTGGCAATAATCGCATCTACTACTTCTCCTAAGTTGTGAGGTGGCATTTTAGTAGCCATTCCTACGGCTATTCCCTCACAACCCATTAAAAGAAGGTTTGGTAAAACTGCAGGTAAAAAAACGGGCTCTTTTAGCGTTGCGTCAAAATTGTCAATAAAATTAACCGTTTCCTTTTCAATGTCTAAAAGCATGGTTGGGGCGATTTTGCTCATTCGGACTTCGGTGTATCTCATTGCCGCCGCTGGGTCGCCATCAACCGAGCCGAAGTTTCCCTGTCCTTGAATGAGGGGATAACGCATCGAAAAGTCTTGTGCCAGCCGTACCATGGCGTCATAAACCGCGACATCACCATGAGGGTGATATTTCCCTAATACTTCACCAACCACTTTGGCGGATTTGCTGTATGAAGAGGTGGGCCCGAGATTCAGTAAATGCATCGCATAAAGGATTCTTCGGTGAACCGGCTTTAAGCCGTCACGGACATCCGGAAGAGCACGGGCGACGATTACACTCATCGCGTAATCCACGTAGCTTTTTGATAATTCTGAAGTGATTTTTACCGGCCTTACTTTACCAATATCCATTTTAATTTTAAAAAAAAGAAAGGGTTTTTCACCCTAGCTTATTGTACCTACTTTGAGCCTAAGGAGCAAGAGGAAAATACTTAATAACCTACTCGAAAGGACACCGGTGAAAATTAGATCAAGGTTTTTTTAATGAGGGTTTCGGCGGCACCGCCATCTTTAAATTTTCCTACTTTTACCCACTTGCCCGGCTCCAGGCTTTTATAGTTTTTAAAAAAGTGTTTAATCTCTTTAAGTGTCGGCTCAGGAATATCCTTTATGCTTCTATACTTGCCAAAAATTGGATCAATCGCCACCTTAGGAACAGCCATTATTTTGCTATCAAGTCCTTCCTCGTCTTCCATTCCTAGAACGCCAATTGAGCGGCAGTTCATGGTAACCCCAGGTTCAACGGGATCAGACGATAGAACCAAAACATCCAACTGATCACCATCCGCACCTCGAGTGCCCGGGATGGAGCCATAATTAAAAGGAAAGATCAAAGATGAATGCAGAAACCTATCTACTTTCAGTTGACCTGTTTCTTCACAGAGCTCGTACTTCACCCGTCCTCCTGCTGAAACTTCAATAAAAACCTTAATATCCATATGATTATTTAATAATATACACCTAACTGCGACCACATTTATATATCCAATGTCGCGGTCTTAGCATGTGTTTGGATAAATCTACGTCTCGGAGGGACTTCTGGTCCCATTAAAGTAGTAAACAGCTTATCAGCTTCTTCCGCATCCTCAACCTCAATCTTTTTAAGGATACGCTGAGTCGGGTCCATTGTGGTATCCCAAAGCTGCTCAGGATTCATTTCTCCCAGTCCCTTATATCGCTGTACTTTAACCTTGCCGTTAGATTTTGATTTGATAAGTTTATTTTTTTCCACATCTGAATAGACATAATATGTTTTCCTTGCAATCTGCAGCTTATATAATGGAGGCAAAGCAATATAAAGATATCCACGACTAATTATCCCGGGCATATGCCGGTAAAAAAAGGTAAGCAGCAAGGTTTTAATATGGTCGCCATCTACGTCAGCATCCATCATGATGATAACCCGCTGGTATTTAAGCTTTTCATAGTCCAACGATTCTCCTATGCCTGCGCCTAGTGCAACAATTAAATCTTTTATTTCTTCAAACTTGACAATTTTATCCAAATGGGCGCGTTCGGTATTTAAAATCTTACCCCCAATGGGCAATATTGCCTGGTACTTTTTATCTCTACCGTTTTTGGCTGAGCCACCGGCAGAAATTCCCTCCACCAAGAAAAGTTCAGAAACAGAAGGGTCTCTTGATTGACAATCAGCTAATTTTCCCGGAAGGCTGGCACCTTCAAGAGCTCCTTTTCGTAGTACCGCGTCTTTGGCAGCACGGGCGGCGAAACGTGCTCTAGCGGCAAGAACTACCTTGTCTATTATTCTTCTTGCTTCCGAGGGATGCTCTTCAAGATATGTGTCGAGGCCTTCTTTTACTACTGAGGTAACATAACCTTGAACCTCGGGATTATTTAACTTGGCTTTTGTTTGCGATTCAAACTGAAGCGCGTCCGAGGGCATTTTGATATAGATCACCGCTGTTAATCCTTCTTTTAGGTCGTCTCCGGTTAGGCCGTTTTTGCTTCCTTTTCCTTTACTCATTTTTTCCAAAACGCCGTTTTTGCGGGCATAGTCAACGACAGACCTGGTCAATGCCATTCTAAAACCGGTAAGGTGAGTTCCTCCGTCAACAGTGTTTATTCCATTGACAAAACCTTTAACATTTTCGTTGTATGAATCGGTATACTGAAGGGCAACTTCGCAGCTTATATTATCTTGTTCTTTTTCCACATAGATTACTGAAGATACCGGATTCTTGCCTCGATTGGAGTGGGCAACAAGAGATTTTATTCCGCCTTCGAAATAGTAATGTGTTTCGTCATCACTTCGCGCGTCATAAAGATGAAAAGCTAATTGCGGAATTAAGTAAGCCCGGTCGCGCAATAATGCTTTTATTTTTTTGTTATCGAACGAGAAATCTTTAAACACGGTCTTATCAGGATTAAATTGAGTAATCGTTCCTGTCTCGCCGTTTTTGAGTTTAATATTCCATGATTCCGGCACCCATTTATCAATTTGGGATTGATTGACGATCTTAACTTTGGCTTTAGGTTGGCCTCTTATGTATTCTTGATAATAAGCTTTACCGCCTCTTAAAACGATAACTCTGAATTCACTGGAAAGAGCATTAACTACTGACGCTCCTACTCCATGTAATCCTCCGGAAACTTTATATGCTTCTCCCCCGAACTTTCCGCCGGCATGAAGCTTAGTCATTGTTACCTCGAGAGCAGAAACACCCGATTTATGTTTGTCTACAGGGATTCCTCTTCCATCATCACGAACTGCCGCTGAGCCGTCTTTTTCTATATGAACCCAAATATTATTAGCCACTCCGGCGAAACTTTCATCAACAGAATTATCAACTATTTCTCGGATTAGCTCATGAAGCCCCCTAGCATCGGTAGAACCGATATACATTCCCGGCCTTTTTCTCACCGGCTCCAGGCCCTCAAGTACCTGAATTTCACGCGCGGTGTACTTTGTCTTGGTTTTTGCAGGCATACCTAAATTATACCTAAAAATCGGCTTCAACTATAGTAGGAATTTCACGCTTGAAGCACAAAATTAGTCAACTGCAGACCGACATTCCCATTTTTTTGAAGCTTTTCATAAGTGGAATTTGCCTGCTTGATAATTTTGGCATAATTTGCAAGATTTTTGGAATTTTTAAGTGCTTGATGGGAAGACAAAATAACGCTTTTGGTGAAATTTAAAGCATCATCTCTTGACCTTATACTATTAATAAAGAGCAACTTTTCACTCTCTCCCATTTCACCAAACGCTTTTGCTCTTTTGAGCGCTTTTTCCCCTATCTCCTTTTCTGAATCTACTTTAATAACCTGACAACGCGAAACTATAGTTGGCAGTAATTTTTGGACAGACGAACAAGTCAAAACAAAAGATAGGTTTATTTGAGGCTCTTCTAATATTTTGAGAAATGCATTTAAGGCTGCATGGCTTGCTTTATCAATATTTTTAATTACTAAAGTTGTGGGTTTATTCAAGGATAAACGCGCAAAGGATATCAGCGAGCGTGTTTCTGAAATTTTTTCCAGAGTAAAACTTAACCGTTTTGAGCGAAGATGATTAGTAATATAATCAATTTTTGCTTCAAGTTTTTTATCGTTTTCACCTACAAGCAAGAATGAGTGCATGACAATACTAATATTATTATTTATTCATAAGGTGTCAAGTTTTCTGCTTTGTGCAGACTTGATACCCTACCTTGGATGAGGCATAATTAATTGAATGTGGAGAGTTGAGAGTTGAAAGTTAATTTTCCACTTTTCACTTTCCATTTTCAACTTAGAACCATGCCTGCCCAAGCAACCACAAAACCATCAGACAAGATATCTTCAGTTGGCCAAGTTGCCAAAACTTTGGCGGATGTCTTATTAACTCAGGGAGCCCTTGATGAAACGAAAACAAAGCAAATAAAACTTTCGGAAATTCAAACCGGCAAATCACAAGAGGAAACTATAAAAAGCCAAAGCTTGGGAGACGAAGTGCCGCTTACTAAAGCAAAAGCTGGGCGTTACAATATTCCTTTTTTAGACCTGGCCACAACGGCTCTCTCACCCGAAGCAATGGCAAAACTTCCGCAGCAGGTAGCTTCTAGATTCAAAGTCATTCCAGTATCAATTAATCCAGTTACCAAAGAAATCGTTTTAGCTATGGCAGACCCTCTTAATATGACGGCAATAGAGTTTGTCGAGCAAAGAACAGGCTACCGGGTTAAGCCGCATGCTTCCGTTCCGTCAAGAATTGATATCCTTTTATCCACAACATACGCGACGTCTTTGGCAAAGGAAGTTACGGAAGCTTTAAAAGAAGTCGGTCCGGATGAAGCAAGAGTAAAAACTCTTGATGTTCAGAGAACAGGCATAATTCGGGAAGAGCGGGTCGCGGAAATTGTCAGCCATATTTTATCATTTGCTGTTAAAGCCAGGGCAAGCGATGTTCATATAGAACCACAGGAAATGGCTACCCGGGTTAGGTATCGAATTGACGGAATACTGCAGGAAAAATTAACTACACCGAGGGAATTGCATGAAGCTCTGATTTCAAGAATAAAGATTCTTTCGGGGATGAAAATTGATGAAAAAAGAGTTCCTCAAGACGGCCGCTTTAATTTTAAAACTGAGGGAAAGGAGGTTGACCTTCGAGTTTCTTCTCTTCCAACATCTTGGGGAGAAAAAATCGTCATGAGGATATTGGAAAAATCAGGAGGAATACCTGGTCTGACTGAATTGGGCTTGCGGGGCAAAGCCTTAAAGGATTTGCAGGAAGCAATCCTCGTCCCCCACGGAATAATTCTTATTTGCGGTCCAACAGGAAGCGGAAAAACGACCACCCTTTATTCGATTATTCAAAAAATCAGTACCCCGAAGGTCAATATTGTCACCTTAGAGGACCCAATTGAATATAAAATCGCGGGTGTTAACCAGGTTCAGGTTAATCCGGTTGCAGGTCTAACATTCGCCTCTGGTCTTCGGTCTTTTTTGAGGCAAGACCCGAACATCATTCTAGTTGGAGAGATTCGTGACGAGGAGACCGCTGATTTAGCCATCCAAGCATCTCTTACCGGTCATTTAGTCTTTGCCACCCTGCATACTAATGATGCTGCTGATGCCTTGCCCAGGCTTCATGACATGGGCGCTGAGCCCTATCTATTAGCTGCCTCTATGAGTGCAATTGCAGCTCAGCGTGTCGTAAGAAAGATACATGAAGATTGCAAGGTAGAATATGAGCCTAAACCGGAGGAAATTGAGGAGATTAAAAAAACCTTGGGCCCTTTATGGTCAAGGGTTAAAACAAAAGAGGGTCAGAAAAAGGGCAAAACAATGCTATACAAAGGCAAAGGCGATGCCGACTGCAATAGTTCAGGCTACTATGGAAGAATTGGCATTTTTGAGGTATTGCCAGTGACTCATAAAATTAGTAGGCTGATATTAGAAAAAGCTCCCTCGGATGAAATAGAAGAACAGGCGGTAGAAGATGGAATGATATCAATGAAGCAGGATGGATATTTAAAAACTCTTGATGGGATAACCACCTTAGAAGAGGTCATTAGGGTAGCTCAAGAATAACCTTGCCTTACGGTACGGATATGGAAATAAAAGAATTACTGCAATTAACTATTGATAGAAACGCGAGCGACTTGCATATTGTCAGCGGCATTCCTCCTTACCTAAGAATTGAAGGAGTACTCTCCCCTATTCCTCATGAACCGGTGATAACACCGGATACTGTCAGTAAATTTTTAAAAGCAATTCTTACGTCAGAACAAATAGAAAGATTTACCGTCAATAAGGAAATGGATTTTTCTTTGAGTTTTGATGACAAAGGGCGCTTCAGGGTAAATGCTTATACCCAAAAAGGATCGTCTGCAATTGCCTTTAGGTTAATTCCACTAGTAATTCCTCCAATCGATGATTTGGGATTGCCTAAGATTTTGCATACGTTTACTTCACTTCGGCAAGGATTTATTTTGATTACTGGACCCACAGGACATGGAAAATCTACCACACTGGCTGCAATTCTAAATGAAATAAACAAAACCAGAAGCGAGCATCTGGTGACTATCGAAGACCCTATCGAGTTTGTGTTTAAGCCGGACAAATCAATAATCTCGCAGCGGGAAATGGGCTCGGACACGCATTCTTGGCAAGTAGCCTTGCGAAGCGTCCTAAGAGAAGATCCCGACGTAGTTTTGGTTGGGGAGATGAGGGATTATGAAACTATAGCAGCGGCTCTCACCGTTGCAGAAACCGGTCATTTGGTTTTTGCCACTTTGCACACCAATAGTGCCGCGCAGACTATTGATAGGATTGTCGATGTTTTTCCGGAAGAACAACAGTCTCAAGTTCGACTTCAGCTTTCAAACGTAATTGAAGCAGTTTTTTCGATGCGTTTGGTTCCTTCTACTTCAGGAAGAAGAGTAGTTGCTTATGAAGTAATGCTGGGTACCAGTGCAATAAAAACATCTGTCAGAGAGGGAAAGACTCATCAAATTGATAATATTTTACAGACCTCAACTGAAGTTGGCATGAATACAATAGAAATGTCTCTCGCAAATTTGATTAAACAAGGGAAAATTACCCTGGAAACTGCTCAAAGTTACTCCCTAAGACCAGAAGAATTAACGCGTTTAGCTCGCACCAACAAATAAGCTAAATGAAAAGATATAAATATAAGGCAAAAGACAAGAATGGCCAGGTTATTACTGGTGAAGTTGAAGCCGCCAATCAAACCCACGCCGCCAAACTGATAAGAGACAGAGATTTAATTCTAATTACACTCCGGCCGATTTATGAACTGCCTTTTAATTTTACCAAGAGGATTAGTCAGAGAGTTACGGGTGCTGACGTTAATACTTTTACGAGACAATTAGCCACGATGGTGAATGCAGGCTTGCCGTTAACGGAAGGCCTTTTAATTTTAAGAACTCAAACAAAAGGTACCATGCAAAAAATCGTGTCTAAAATATTAGCAGACGTGGAAGAGGGAGAATCCTTATCGTCAGCGATGAGCAAGCATTCAGAAGTTTTTTCAAAATCCTACACTGCTTTGATTAAAGCCGGAGAAGTAGGCGGCGTTTTGGACGAAGTTCTTGTTCGTCTTGCGGATAACCTTGAAAAAGACCAGGAGTTCAAAGGGAGAGTAAAAGGTGCACTTATTTATCCCATTATTATTGTTTTCGGAATGATTGCGGTTGCTTTTATCATGATGGTATTTGTTGTTCCCAGACTGACTGCTTTGTACGATCAGTTCCAGGCAGACCTTCCTTTGCCGACATTAGTATTAATCGCAGTTTCGAACTTTATGACTGATTTTTGGTGGCTGATATTAATTTTGGCCGGAGGTGCAGTCTACGGACTTAAGCTATACCGGGCAACAAAGTCAGGACGAAGAAAAATCGATGAATTAATTTTAAAAATCCCGGTATTTGGAGACCTAACCCTTCAGATTGTCTTGACTGACATCACTCGGACACTAAGCTTGATGGTTGGAAGCGGTGTTTCAATAATTGAAGCCCTAAATATTTCGGGAGGAGTAGTTAATAATGTTGTCGTCTCAAGTGCTCTGGCGGATTGTTCCAATATGGTAGAAAAGGGTTTTCCGGTTGCCTTCTCTTTTTCCCGTCATCCCGAGGCATTTCCCTACCTTTTATCACAAATGATAGCGGTTGGTGAAGAAACGGGGAAAATGGATGAGGTTTTGGAAAAAGTAAGCCACGTTTTTGAGGTGGAAAGCGACCAAAAAGTAAAAGCTTTAACCGCTGCAGTTGAACCGGCAATTCTGATAGTTTTAGGTGTCGGTGTTGCTTTTTTGGTAATTTCGATAATTATGCCTATCTATAATCTGACAACCCAGATATAGCTCTATGGTCTTGACACCAGGCTAAAAGATATTCAATACTGAATATGTAAGAAAAATTTATTAGAAAGGCGAAGGGGGGTGAGAATAAAGATTAAATGACTGCCTTAAAGAAAGGTTTTACACTAATTGAACTTCTGATAGTTATGGCGATCTTGGGAGTTTTGGCCGTTGTTGTACTTGTTGCAATTAATCCGGCTGAGCAGTTGGCAAGAGCCAGGGATTCGGGACGAATTTCAGCTGTTAACCAGTTGGGTCGCGCATTAGCCGGTTACTATACCGGACAAAGCGCCTACCCGGCCACTACGAGCTGGAGCGTTGATATGGTGTCATCTCAAGATATTAGCACTTTCCCTGCAGCCGTCGCACCAGCGGCAACAGATCTGAGGTGTACTGCGACAAGCGAAATGAATGGCTACTGTTATGACACAGGTCCGCTAGGAACGCCTCCACAGGAATTCTCAATAGTTTTCTCACGTCTGATTTCTCAGCAGCAAGTGAATAAATGTGCAGGTGCTGATATTCCATTTTCACTCTTCTCAACATATGACGCCAGAGGTGGAGTAGTATGTAGCGCTGGAGATCCTGTTATGGCGGGCGCACCGTTTACATTTGCGCCTTAATAAAAGCTCGGGAATTAATTGTTTAAGTATAAAGTGTGCCAGGTACCAATGGAGTTGAGTGAAGTGTATCTGGCACTTTAGAGATTGTGATTCTCCAAAAATGACAGACCTTAAAAAAGGTTTCACCATGATTGAGCTTCTTATCGTTATGGCCATTCTGGCAGTTTTGGCGGTGGTTGCTCTGATTGCGGTTAATCCGGCCCAAAGACAGGCTCAGGCACGCGATACAGGGAGACAATCTTCGGTTGTTCAACTCGGGAGAGCTATTCAAACATATTATACTTCGTCAAGCTCATATCCAAACGACTCAAGCTGGGCCCAAGACTTGATAAACATTGGCGAACTTGGCTCCTTCCCTTCGGGAATTGCTTATAACTCGGGTTCTAATTGCGCTACTTTCGAGCAGCCCGGAGTCTACCCGACATACTGTTATTACCTGGATGCAACTAACGGGGCGATTGTTTTTTCCGTTGCTGAAGCACAGAAGAATATTGTTAAATGTACCGTCCCTGAAACCCCTTATTTTACTTTCTCAACTGCCGATAGCCGGGGAGGCACAGTATGCTCCAATGGCGACCCGGCTCCCTGGGCTCCCGGAACGATGAATTACGTTGACTAGTACGCACCCTTACCCGAAATCACCAAAGGAATGGTTTTAAGGATAATAATCAAATCAAGCAAAAAAGACTGGTTATTGATATAGTAAAAATCATATTCAAGGTTATGCTCTAAGGGAAGGTCTTTTCTTCCTAGTATTTGCCAAAGACCCGTTAAGCCCGGTTTTGCCTCCAGGCGTTTTTTTTGCCAAGGAGAGTATTTGGCTACTTTTTGAGGCATCTCGGGACGGGGGCCTACCATGCTCATGTCCCCCAAAAAGACATTAATGAGCTGAGGAAGTTCGTCTAGAGAAGTTTTTCTTAAGAATTTGCCCACAGTAGTTATTCGCTTATCTTGCAGATTTTTTGGAGGGTCGGCATACTTAGCCGACCCTTTATTCATCGTTCGGAATTTAATCATTTTGAATTTTTCTCCTTTGAATCCTACCCTATCCTGAGCAAGCAGTGCAGGAGCCCCATCGGTTAGATAAATTGAGACTACAATTGTCACCCAAATAGGAAATGAGGGGATGATAAACACAATGCTTGTAATGACATCAAAGGTTCTCTTGCCAACCCCACTACCCCAGCCTGCCTTTACCCGCCATAGGTCCAGTGACGGTACACTTTCAAGCCGGGAAATATCAACAGCGCCGCTCACCAAATCAAAAACGTTAGAAACAACTTTGAATTTGACATTTTTACCTTCACATTTGGTAATTAATTCTAAAATTGTTTCGTGGGAGAGCCGGGGGTCGGCAATATATACTTCGTTGACTTTCCTTTTGGATATAATTTTGGAAATATCACTTAGGTGACCGATAACCGGAAAGTTTTTTTTGCTTTTTACTTCATCATCTAAAAAACCTATTAGCTTATAACCTGCTGATCCGAGTTCGGCAAGTCTTCTGGATATTTCCCTGCCATTTCTGCCTGCCCCAACGATTAAAATATTTGTAACACCCACACCCTTCTTGTAGAGGTCCGTTTCAAACTTTCTGATAAGTGACCTGATGATTAATACATAAGTAAGTGTGAAGATATAAAAAAGGGCGACAATAATTCTTGAATAATCGTATTTGTACAAATAGGAAGAAGCCATAATAATAAGAATCCATAAACTAACCGACTTGATCAGAAGATAGCTTTCGGTTAGGGGTTTGGTTCTTTTTGTTTGGTCATACAAACCGGAGAGCTTAAAAATGATAAGCAATAGTAAGATTGCAAAAGGTAAAGCTTCAAGATAAACAGCTATTGGTTGAACCTGTTCTAAGAAAAATCGAAAAGGTCCGACATTTCGCAAATAGTAGGCGGTGGTAAAAGCTAAAAATACTACCACGATATCGAGAAGGGGTATTAACAGTAACCTGGCTTGCTGTTTGTTAGTTCTCATCGAATATCACTGAAAAATCTCAATATGCTTTTTAAATGTTCAAGCTTAGGCTTGCTCATAAATCCTTTGGCGCTATCCCTTTGATAGTAATGGATAACTTCGACATGAGGGAAATAGACTACTTCAAAGCCCTTGTTCTTTAGCCGGTAGCAGAATTCTATATCTTCCCAGCCAAAGAAATATTTTTCTGAGTACTTGCCGACTTTATTAAAAATATCCTTATCTATTATTTGGCAAGCACCCATCACCCAATCCACAACTTGGGTATGACTTAAATCTGCATCTTTTAAAATATAGTTTTTGTAAAACGATGTGTTGGGAAAAAGTTTATGAAAAATAGTCCCTCTCCAAATTACAGCTAGGGGTTTAGGAAAGCTTCTGGCAGACTCTTGGACTTGGCCACTGGGATATAGGATTTTTGGTCCTGCTAGGGCTACTTTCCTGTTTTTTTTCAAATAATCAATTATTTTTTTAAAGTTAGCCCCTTTTTCTAAGTATGTATCATCGTCAAGAAAAATAATATATTTTCCTCTAGCTTTTGAAGCACCTTTGTTTCTCGCTGCAGCTACGCCAATATTTTTTCTGTTAATAATAAGAGTAACATCTTTGTATTTAGAGAGAATCTTTTGCGTATTATCCTCCGAAGCATTATCTACCACTACCAATTCGTATCCGGCGCTTCTTTCTGCGTTTAAAGAATCAAGACATTTTTTTAAGAGTTTGTCTCGATTTCTAGTAACAATGACAATCGTGGCTTCAACCATGCGAATAGTTTATTTATGTTCTACTTAAGCTTTTGAACAAATGCGTTTTCCAAATAGATTTTATTTTAGGGTTGAAGCCTCTGAAGGGTAAAATCGTTAAGAATAATATTGCCTCTAATTTCACAAAGGCTCGATAGAAAAAAAGGTTTTCTTTTGTTCTGTATTTTTTAAGAAAGTTGCCAAATCCTCTTCTCATGGCATAATACTTATACGGTTTTTTGTCAGGGATATTTTTCCCGGAATCATAGTGCATAATGCGTACACTAGGAAAGAAATAATTTTGAAATCCGGCTAAATTAAGCCGGTAGCATAAGTCATAGTCTTCTCCGTACATAAAGATTTTTTCGTCAAACCCGCCTATACCTAGATAAACTTTTTTTTCGACGATAAAACCGCTACCGCTAACCCAGTCTACCGTCGTTTCCTTTTTAAAGAAATTCTGATCCCTGATCTGGATACCGTATTTTTGTCTTAGTAAGGGGATTTTATCGGCGAGTATTCTAAATAAAGTTGGAAAATTACCGGCTGAAGGCTGAAGGCTCCCGTCAGGATTGAAAAATTTAAAACCTGTAATTCCTAATTTTCGATTCTCTTTTTTCAGCCTGTTTTTTAAGGATTTGGAATGTAAATATTTAGTAATTTTCATAATGAATTTTTTGCTTAAGACTATTGTATCCGGATTCAGGAGCATGATGTATTTACCCGATGCGGCTTTTGCACCTATATTATTTGCTTTAGTGTAGCCTAAGTTTTTTTTATTTTTGATTAGTTTTACAAATTTGTACTTCTTTTGAATCAACTCCGGTGTTCCGTCAGTTGAGCCATTATCAACAACCACAATTTCGCATTCACCTCCACTTTTTATTATGGATTCGATACAATCTCCAATTAGCTTTTTGATATTGGAACTAACGATAACTATCGAAATCATATAGTCAATTCTCTAAACCATCTTTCTATTTCTTGGTTCGTTATCTTTTTTCTTTTACTAATCAAATTTCTTTTTCTAATTATTTTTGGTAATAATATTATTGCACCAATCACCGCTTTAAGG
>SDBU01001569.1_pt1 | contig 32255 bp, 32 predicted proteins | sample 2277071 | NCBI WGS metagenome assembly SDBU01 (sample SAMN10397929, study PRJNA504765) | marine sediment metagenome | isolation source: marine sediment core GS08_GC12, 126 cmbsf | place: Arctic Ocean: Gakkel Ridge, Loki's castle | collected 2008 | reverse complement strand
ACTGAGAATTCTCTCCTTTTGATAATCTTTCAACAAGAAGCTCCAACTAAGGGTTAAGATTAAAATTCCGCAAAAAACCAAAATCAAAAAGTGGCGAAGTTTTATTCCAGAAACAATCAATATTCCAATCCAGAGCATAATCAAAATTAAAACCGAACCTAAGTCTGGTTGAAAAAAAATTAAGGCCGAGGGCAATAAAATGTAAAAGCCAGAAAGAAAAATGTTATTAAATTTATACATTTCAACATGACGCATTGAAAAATATTTAGCTAGTAAAATTATCAAGACAATTTTGGTAAACTCAATCGGGTCCAGAGAAAAAGCCCCTATTCTGTACCAACTTTTTACCTCTCTGATTTCTGGGGCGAAAAAAAATAAGCCGGCCAGACTTACCAGACAAAAGAAATAAAGAATCAAAATTAGATAAGAATTCTCCCGAAATATTCTCCAGTCGAAAAAACTCAAAAAGAACATTAAACAAATTCCAATAACAAAAAAAAGAATCTGCTTTTTAAAATTTGAGAAGTCTTCTCTGCCAAGAGAACTGCTATAAATAGACAATAATCCAATAGCAACTATTAAAAAAACAGCAGTAATTAAAATCCAATCTAATCTTCTCAAATGAGTAGCAATAACCATATCTTATTTAAGCATTTCAAGAAATTCTTTCTCGGTTATAATTTTTACTCCGAGTTTTTTGGCTTTTTCTAATTTGGAACTGGGGTCCTTTCCCAAGATAAGATAATCTGTCTGCCCAGAAACAGAGCCTGAAGGATGACCGCCAAACAAGCGTATTCTTTTTTCAGCTTCCGACCTGGTCATAGCTTCCAATCTGCCAGTCAAGACAAAGATTTCCCCTTCTAACCCTATACCAGAACCTTTGATTCGGTACGGGGTAGGTTTCTTACTTTCTATTTCCACTCCAATCGCAAAAAGGTCCTTAATGAATTCTTGATTTTTAATTAAGCGAAACCAATTATAAATGCTATCTGATACAGCTTCACCAATATCTGGAATCTTTTCTAGTTCTTCCTGGGTAGCTTTTTTAAATTTATCAATACTGCCAAAGTAATTTGCTAAGTCAATTGCTGTTTCTTCACCAACATGACGAATTGCCAAAGCATAAATGAAACGAGCTAAGGAAATCTTTTTACTTTTCTCAATAGCCTCTATTAAATTTTCAGCTGACTTCTTAGCAAATCTCTCCAAGGGAATCAAATCTCCTTTTTTTAACTCGAAAAGGTCAGGAGCCTGAGAAATTAAGTTTTCATCTATCAGTTGGTCAATAATTTTTGGACCCAACCCCTCAACATCAAAGGCTTTTTTGGAAGCAAAATAATATAAGCTTTCTCTTTTTCTGGCTGGACAATTTAAGCTTAGGCATCGCCAAATTACTTCTCCTTCCGGTTTGCTTAACCGAGTTGAGCAAACCGGACAGATCTTGGGAAAATGAAAATTTTTCTCTTTGCTAGTTCTTAATTCTGGCAGAACTTTAGCTACGGCTGGAATTACATCACCAGCCCTTTCAACTATTACGGTATCGCCGATCTTAATCCCTATTTTTTTAATTTCATCTTCATTGTGAAGAGTAGCTCGGGTAATAGTTACTCCCCCCACCTGAACTGGCTCCAAGTAAGCAATCGGGGTAACAGCTCCCGTTCTGCCAACTTGAACTTTTATATCTAAAACTTTGGTAGTCGCTTGCTTGGGTGAGAATTTAAAAGCCCTAATTCCCCGAGGACTCTTACCGACCACCCCTAATCTCTGAAAAAGAGAATTATCATTCACAGTTATTACTATTCCATCAATTTGAAAGGGTAAAGTTTCTCTTTTTCTAGCAATATCTCGCCAAAAATCTATTGTATCGGATAGATTTTTACAAATCTTACCAATATCAGTCTTAAATCCCAAAATAGGTAAAAGCTGATGTTCTTCAGAGTGTTTCTTTTGACCCATATCGGACACAATGTTATAAGCTAGAAATTTAAGAGGTCTGGAAGCAGCTAATTTAGGATCTAGCTGGCGGATGGAACCAACGGCTAAGTTTCGGGGATTAGCATGGGTGAAACGAAATTTCTCAAAAGCGCTCTTTTCCATATAAACTTCACCTCGAATTTCAACTCTCTTGGGTAAATTTTTTCTTTCCAACCCTAGAGGAATGCTCTCTATGGTTTTTAAGTTCTGGGTTACTTCCTCTCCCATCTTCCCATTTCCTCTAGTTGCTCCAGCAACGAAAAAGCCATTTTCGTAAATTAAAGTAACGGCAAAACCATCAATTTTAAGTTCAGCAAAGTATTCCAATTGAGCAAAAGGGACTAATCTCTTTAAATAATTTTCCCAATCCTGGAGTTCTTTTTCGGAAAAAACATCCTCAATTGAGAGCATGGGAAGGGCATGCTCTATTTTCTTGAACTTTTTTAAAGGCTGACCACCAACCCTTTGGGTTGGAGAATCGGCAGTTATGAATTCTGGATGTTGTTGCTCTAATTTGTAAAGCTCATGCTTTAAAGAATCCAAGGCAGAAGGCGAAATCTCCTGCCTGTCCAAAACATGATAGAGATAACGATGGTAATTAATCACCTTCCTCAACTTTTCTATCCTCTTTTTTGCCTCTTCTTTTGTCATCTACCCTGCTAATATTCAACCTCGATGGCTCTTTTTACTTTTTTATAACTACCAACTGATTTTAAACAAAAGTTTAGAGCAAAACAATTAGGGTCAATTTCAAGATTGGGAGGACAATTTTCCAAAGGAACACTAGCACCACATTTTACTTCGGTTTCAAAAGAAACGTTCCCCCAAGAATCAGAAAGATTAGACAAAGGAATGGCGACCTTGTAAAGATTATGTAGCTGTGCTTCAATTCCGCTGTCGGCAGCGTAGAAGGAAACGACAGAATAGCCAATTTCTTCCATCATCTTTGTCTGTTGAATAAAAATGCCGCTGATTCCCAGACCAATAGCTAAAATTACGCTCGTAATGAGTACTACAAAAAGTAAAGCAATCCCCTTATTCATCTTATGACTAATACGTGACATCTAAGTTACGTTGGGTAATAGTAGTTTGAATTTTTATCTCAGGCTGCAATTCAGGACTTAGTCCTTTTCCTTTTATTTTTAAAGATATAGTCGCCTGAGGTTGAAAAATATCTCCTTGCTCTTGGCCGAAAAGTTGAAATTTAACTGACTCAATTTTTAAATCATTCGAAGTTAAAGGTAAAAATTCTCCCAGGCTTTCTTCATCTTCATCAGTTGATATTTTTACTCCTAATCGCTCATTATATAACAAAAATTCTTGGCAATAACCGTTATAGTTTAAAAATCTTATCCTTGAAATGCTATTACCAGGATTTTCGTAATTTGAACCCTTTTCAATGCAATTACCTGCTAAATCTTTTTTGGCCATCCGCAAAGCCCGGTTAATATACTCTAAATTATAAGAAACATTATCTATCAGTATTTGAGTAGATAGGGCTTTTCGCTGACTCTTGAAAGAACCAACAAAAAGGCCAGTTGGAGCAACAATGACTATAAGAAAAATGCTAATAGCCACTAAAATCTCAATTAACGTATAACCTTTCTTGTTCATAACTAATTAGAATTTCCAATTATATAAATGGCCGATAACTTCTGTATTGTGAGTTCTTCCTCTCTCGCTCCACTGAATCTTAGCTGAAACTTTAAAGCTATCAATGCTCGTCTTTGTAATAGTAATTTCTCTTTTGAATTTTGTTGGAGTTCCTGAAAAATAACTATAAAAGCCATCTCCATCTAAATTCAAAACTTTACTTTCAAAAGAAATTAATTCTGATTCATTGTAAGCGGTTAGATAATTCTGGAATTGACCAGCTGATAGATCATCAGCTATGCCATCATCCCAAGGAGCACCGTCCAGCCAATTGCTATCTCTAATGTTTCTAACTATCTCTACCCCCTCTTGAGCAAGATAATAGGCGATTAATTTCTGTTGGTTCATAGAAGCGGAAACAAGAGTTTGCTGGATTAAAGCAAAACTACCACTAACCGTTACCGTTAAAATAAAAGTAGCCATTATCACTTCTATTATTGTAAATCCTGCACCTTTTATTGGGTATTTTTGGTAGATACTATTTTTTATGTTGCACAAAAGGTGCAGGATAAACCCTTTCTTCATATTTTTATTCAATTTCGATTAAGCCTGCAACGTTAATAGCAATTATTTTTTGGGATTGACCATCAAAAGTTAGGCTAATGGAAGCTGAAGTTATATTGTCATTTCCGTTAATGATTATTTCCGGATCAGGAGGAAAAAAAACAACATCCAGAGGATGGGAAGGCAAGAGATTATCTATTTTAATTCCCTCTTCCAGAAAAAATATCTCAATTTCTTCTGAATAAATATCCGGAATGCAGAATGGCCCTGTGCAATCATCACATGGCAAAACCCCTTCGTCAAAAATCTTATTAGGATCACCACCAACAAAATTACAATCAACAAATAAAGTATAGGAACCGGTATTTTCAGATTCAGGAGTAACAGTAAAATGAATTCCAAATCCTCCCTGAAAAGCACCTTTAAATTCCTGGCCAGACATAGCCATTTCTTGGGCCCTCCTTAAATTCTGAGATAGTTGATGGGCTGACCTCTTTAAAGCAAACTGCTTCTCTCCTCCTCGGTAGTTAGCAATAAAAATCGTGCTTAACAAAATAATAATAGAGACAACCACTGTTATTTCTAGCAATGTAAATGCTTTATTTTTCATAAAATTAGAATGAGGCAATCTCCCACCATTCGGGCGGAAGCTCAACAATAGAAAAAGGTTAAGAGATTAAACGGGACCCCTTACCTAATCCATTAATTACTAAAAGCTCCACTGAATAACCATCAACTGGGCTTAGACCAGAATAACTATAGGTAGGACTTTTCGGGTCAAAAGGAAATTCCAATTCAATCAACTTAGTTGCCTCTAACAAAACAACTTTAATCTCCTTCTCCTGATTAGTTGGTTCGACCATTAAAAATTGTTCTCAACATCCACGTTGGAAACTACAGCTGATAAGCTAAATACTTCTTTCGACTCTTCTTCTTTCTAAGTTACTTCTTCGAAAGGATTTTTTGCTTCTTAAATTAAACCCCAGTCAACAATCCCTCCAAAAGTTAAAATAACTACAACGATTAAAATAATAATTTGGCTTTTGGATATATTTTTACTCTTTTTAAATATTACTGCCGATCTTTCTCTATTGTATCAAGAATAGATCTAAGTACCAATTAATTAATTGTTCTCCAAAAAACATAGCTATAAAAGTTCCTGTTACTAAAAATGGTCCGAAAGGAACTTCTGATTTAAGTTTCTTTTTACCAGAAATTATTAATCCTAATCCAATTACTGCTCCAATAAAAAAAGCTAAAAATAGAGCGACTAAAATATTTGGCCAACTCAAAACCAATCCTATTAAAAAAGCCAACTTGATATCACCAACACCCATCCATTTCCCACGAGATATTAAAACTATCAAAAGAAAAAAAGCAGCAGCGCCAATAGCGCTTAGGATTGAAAATTTAAAAATTGAAAATTGAAAATTGAAAACTAATGCTATAACTATAACTGGATAAATTATTTTATCAGGAATAATATAGTGTTTTAAATCATAGACAAAGATGACAATCAAGAAACAGGTGATAAGAATATAGAATATAGAATATAGAATATTGAATATTGAAACAAATAATATTCCAGTGGCGAGTTCAACTAATGGGTATTGAATTGAGATTTTTTGCTGACAATAGCGACATTTGCCTTTTAAAAATAGAAAGCTCAAGACTGGGATTAAATCTGGCCAACTTAGAATCTGCTTACAACGGGGACAATAAGATCTGCCTTTCAAAAAACTTTCCTCTATCTCAAGACGGTAAATCAGACAATTTAAAAATGAACCAACAATCAATCCAAAAATAAAAATACTTAAAGAAAAAAACAGATCTAACATTATTTCATATTACACCCATTGAGACCTGATCTCAACTGATCTTAATAAAAAAGCGGGTCAAGGCCCGCTTTTTTGATATCAATTCAGTGAACCTACTCAATTACCAACAGGCTACATCAGAGGGAGCAGCAGCAAGTACTGATGTTCCTTTCTCTGAGCTAGCAAAAAACGTACCATTTTCCATGCAGGTATAAACACAATATTCTGCATCACCTTCAGCACTGGTAAAACTAGAATAACCAGCGTCTTTCGTATCATTACAATCGACCACATCGCCTCCACCTGGATCCAGTGGCATGGGATCTAAATAGGTTCCAATAGCAGTAGTTGTTAATCTACCATCAACGCCCACGGCAATCGCAGTGTATCCTTCGATATCGTCATAACGCATTTCCTGGGCAGTAGAAATTTGCCTGATATCAGATTGCCTCTGGGCATCTCTGGCTTTACTTCTAGCCCCGCCCAAAGAAACTAAAACAATTGAAGCTAAAATGCCGATAATAGCGATAACTACCAATAGCTCAATTAAAGTAAAGCCACGGTGTTTTTTAGTAAAAAATTGGACCATGTTTAGTTTAGTATTGTATAATCTTTAAGAAATTTTTCGACCTTTTATTTTTAAAAGTGAGTCAATTTTTGCAATTAATCAACATCCATTCCACAGCAATTGTCATTTGCGGGAGGACCAATATATACTTTTTCGTCAACTCCTTTATTTGAAGCGCAAACCCAAGCATCAGAGAAAGATTCTAATTTTATATATAAACAGTAATACTGGTCTGTACCATCAGTCCACTTATATTGTTGATCACCAGTATCTAAAGGGTCGGTTGAGACCGTCAGATAACCTCCTATTTGAGTATCTTTAGCTGTTCCTTCAGCAGTATCAATATATTTCTCAGCAGCATTGCAGCCTGAATCACCATAACACATTTCCATAGCTAAATTAACTTGCCTGATATCTGATTGGCGCCGGGCATCTCTGGCTTTTTTTCTAGCTGGTCCTAGGGCAACCAAAACAATTGAGGCCAAAATGCCAATGATAGCAATGACCACCAAAAGTTCAATCAAAGTGAACCCTTTATTCTTTTTGGTGAAAACTTCTAACACAGTTTCTTATTAATTATTAATTTTAACACATATCAGTCAAGAAGAAAAGATCTGTGGAAAACTTAGAAAGAGACCATCTGGTAGAGGGGCGTTACAATGGAAAGCATCAAACCAGCCACTATTAATCCTAAAAAAAGAATCAATACTGGCTCGATAACGCTTAAAACATTATCAAATGTCCTGTCTATTTCTTTTTGATAGAAATCAACAATATTCATTAAAGTAACATCTAGACTGCCTGTCTTTTCTCCAACTAGAACCATCTGGACAAAAACAGGAGAGAAAAGCTCAGGGGAACGAGCCAAAACAGAGGAGATAGGTTCTCCTTTTCTTACTTCATTCCTAGTTTTAAAAATAATTTCTCTATAAGAAGTATTGCCAATGATATCCCCGACTGTCTTTAGCGCCCGGGCAATAGGTAAGCCTCCGGAAATTAATGTTGAGAGGTTTTCAGCAAAACGAGCAATATAAATCATTTTCAAAAGCGGGCCTATTATTGGCAATCTAAGAAAAGCCCTATCGAAAAAATTTTTCCCTTTTTCAGTAAAATAGTATCTGAAGCAGAAGAATATTAAAGCAGAAATGACCAAAAGCACCAACCAACCCCAGCTTCTAAAAAAAATAGAAATATCTATAATAATTCTAGTCAGCAGAGGCAATGATTGGCCGGTCCCTTCGAAAACATCGGCTAACTGAGGAATAACAAAAAAAACTAGCAGAGCTAAAACTAAGATAACAACAAAGATAATAAAAGCGGGGTAAATTAAAGCTCCTCTAGTTCTAGCTTTTAAATGGTATTCTTTTTCTAAATGATTGGCTAAATAATTTAAAACCTCAGTAAGTTTACCAGAAACTTCTCCTGATTTAACCATGGCGATATAAAAAGAAGAGAAAACTTTTGGATGAGCACTGAGGGCTTTAGAAAAAGCAGTCCCTCCTTCTACTCCTTCAGATATTTTCAAAATAGTTTCTTTAAAATCGGGGCTACTAGTTTGAATAGAAAGCACTTTCAAAGACTCTACCAAGGAAACCTCAGACTTAAACATTATGGACAGTTGGCGAGAGAACAAAACTATATCTTTTTCTGAAATTCTTCTAAAAATTTTGATCCTTTTAGCGTAAAAAGGAAGTGATGCCTTTTCCAAGAAAGTTATATATAATCCGTGTTTTTGCAAAAGAGCAACTGCTGCCTCTTTTGAAGAAGCTTCAATCGAACCTGTCTGAATTTCTCCTTTCTCGGTACGAGCTTGATAGTTAAACTTCATGGAACCTGGGGTTTATCTGACTAACATTTTAAGCTCAGCTGGACTGAGAGAATAATTAAGAGCGTTTTCTAAAGAGATTTCTTTTCTTTTAACTAAACCGGCTAGAGCTCGATTCAAAGAAATCATTCCTCTTTCAGCTGAGGTTTCAATGACTAAAGGTAATTCATGGATTTTATTTTCCCGAATTAAATTAGCTACGGCTGGTGAAGAAATCATTATTTCGCAAGCAGGAATTAAACCTCCTTTAATCCTAGGGATTAAACGCTGTGAAATTACTCCCAAGAGAGAACCTGAAAGCTGAGCCCTGATCTGGCTTTGCTGTTCTGGGGAAAAAGAATCAACAATTCGATGAATGGTCTGAGGGGCTGAATTGGTGTGCAAAGTGGCAAAGATTAAGTGCCCGGTTTCAGCCGCCGTAATAGCCGTAGCCATAGTTTCAGAATCTCTCATCTCGCCAACCATAATTACATCTGGATCTTGTCTAAAGGTGGAACGGAGAGCTTTAGCAAAGCTGAGAGTATCTTGATAAACTTCCCGCTGGTCAATAATAGACCGGTCGTCTTCAAAAACATACTCAATTGGGTCTTCAATAGTGAGAACATGGTCAGTTCGACTATGATTTATTTCATCTATCAAGGCTGCCAACGTTGTTGATTTGCCATGGGAAGAGGGACCGGTAATTAAAACAAAGCCCTGAGCGGCCTTAGTAAATTCATGTAAAACTGGCGGCAGATTTAATTCTTCGATAGTTCTAATTTTTGCCGGGACTAAACGGAGAGCAGCTGAGACTTCTCCTTTTTGGAAGAAAACATTTACTCGGAAGCGATCTTTGGCTTCAAAATTATAGGAAAAATCAACTTCTTTTTCTCTAGAAAACCTTTGCAACTGGTCTTCGGTCATTAGAGCTTGAGTTAATCCTTGACTATCTTTGGAGGAGAATTTTTTTTCCTTTAATAAGGGAACTAATCTGCCAGCAATCCTTAAGACCGGCGGATGACCGACTGAAATATGTAGGTCAGAGGCCTGTTCTTTAACTGTTAATTTAAGCAATTCTTTTAATTGAGCTTGATAGTTATTATTCATATTATTTTTTTAATCTCTTCCACCACCTGACTTGGGGTATAGTGAGCTTTAATTAAGTATTTTACTGCCCCCAAATCCATTCCTTTCTTTACTTCCTCTTTTTGGCCAAGATTAGAGAGAATGATTACTTTTAAATTTTTTAACTTTGGCTCAGATTTAATTTTTTTAAGAATCGCCCAACCATCAATCTTGGGCAAAATAATATCTAGAATCACCAAATCAGGCTTTTTTTCTTTCATTTTACGGATTGTCTCTTCTCCATCAACCGCTACCTCAGTTGAAAATCCAGCCTCTTTAAGCTTGGTAGTATAGATATCTATTAAAAATGGATCATCTTCAATTAACAAAATCTTCTTCATAGAGCGAGTTTTAATTTATTAAAACGAAGCTGAGGAAAAGGACGAAATCCTCTTTGCCTATTACTTCTCCTCAACCACTTCCTCAACAACTTGCTCAGACACTTGTAACACTTCTTCAATAGTGGTAAGGCCAGCCAATACTTTCAATATGCCGTCTTGTTTCATGGTGACCATCCCTTGCCTCTTAGCTTCTTCTGAAATCTTAGCTTCCGAAGGTTCCTTTAGAATTATGTCGGCTAACTGACTGGTCATTGATAAAATTTCAAAGACAGCAATACGACCGGAAAAACCTGCCCGACCACATTTTGAGCAACCCTTTGAAGTAAAAATAGTTAATGGTCTTGGAATCTTAAAATCTTTTTTAATAACCGGAGGAAAAAAATCAATTTCTTTTAAAATTAAATCTCTAATCCCAGGCTCAGCTTTTATCTTTTTCTTACAATTATCACATAATTTTCTAATTAATCTCTGAGCCGTAGCTGTTTGAAGGGTAGGCGGAATTAAGTAGGGCTTTATCCCCATATCAATCAAGCGAGGAATTACGCCCGGAGCATTGGCAGTATGGAGAGTAGATAAAACAATGTGACCGGTTAAGGCAGCATGGATGACCAGAGAAGCAGTTTCTTCATCTCGAACTTCACCAACCATAATAATATCTGGGTCCTGCCTTAAAATATGACGGAGACCAATAGGAAAATCGTAGCCAATTTCCGGTCTAACTTGAGATTGATTGATCCCTTCAATAAAATATTCTACTGGGTCCTCCAAAGTAACGACGTTTATCTTCTCTTTGTTTAATAACTGTAAAATTGCGTATAAAGTCGTAGTTTTCCCGCAACCAGTGGGACCAGTCGCTAGAATTAAACCATAAGGTTTTGAAGTCCCTTGTTTTAATATTTTTAAATTTCTCCCTCCCAGGCCTAAACCTTCAAAAGTTTTTAAGCCAATCTGGGGATCCAGAACTCTTATAGCTACTTTTTCTCCTAAAGTAGTCGGGAAAGTAGCAACTCGGAAATCAATAGATCGGCCGTTAACTTTAGTGGAGAATCTGCCATCTTGGGGAATTCTGGTTTCGTCAAGTTTTAGATTTGAAATAATCTTCACTCTAGAGACAATAGCTGGATGGATCCTCAAGGGTAAAGATATGGATGAATATAGGGATCCTAATGATCTAAACCTGATTCTTAGTTTTTCCCGGGTAGGCTCAATGTGAATATCAGAAGCTGAACCTTCGACGGCATGTCTTAAAATGACAGACACAATTTTGGTAACCGGTGCCTCCTCGGCCATTCTTTCAAATTCAGCTGCTGTCTTAGGCTTGACTCCAATTTTCTCTTCTTTCAGTCCTGCTTCCAATTCTTTTAAGACTTCACCAACTTCTTTCTTTAAAGTCGAGTATTGTTTTAAAAGATTTTTGAAAGTGGTAATGGTAATAAGAAAAACTTTGTAATTAAATTTCCCTCGTCTAGAAAGAAACTTTAAGGCTTCCTGAGCTTTTAGATCTTCGGGATAAACCATCCCTATTTCCAAGAATTTTTTTGTTTTTTCTAAGGGAACCATTTGGTAATGCTTAATTGTGTCTTCTGGAATCAATTCTAAGGTTTTTAAGGAGACTTTTTCTACTTCTACTTTTCTTAAGGGAATCTTTAAATTTTTACTCTTTAAATCAAACAAAACTGCTTCCGGAACAATTCCTTTTTTCAAAATTACTTCTTCTTCTCTTTTGCCAGATTTTTTAACTTCAAAGTCTAAAACAACCGCCTCTTTTTTCTTTAACATTCCTTTTTCTATTAGTTGTTTAATTAAGCTCATAGTGGTAATACCTCATAGTGGTAATACCTAATTAATCGCAGCACGCGTCGCTTCGCTCCGCTAACACTGCTCTTTAAAAACCGGATCGCAGTAAAGTGGAAAAGAGATTTATTTCTTTGGCTACCCTCGGTACTCAATAAAGCCAAAGCTTCATTTCGATCTACGCTTTCGTAAATAGAAGCTTGATTTCTAACGTTTTTTTGGGCGCGCTTTCCTAAACGGGGACAACGAAAGGTTCTCCCAATCCCTATCCATATCTTGATTTTAATAAAGGGGTCAGTAAGGGATGAAGGGGTTTTCTCGGCCTATTTCTTCTTCAAATGGTTCAATTTCAGAAAATGGTTGAAGTTTTTCCAGAAAGGGACTTTTCAAAAAATCAAAATCAATTTTTATTTCCCTCCGAGGCAAAGTGAATCCTCCAGGGAGAGTTTCTTTTTTTTCCTTAAAAAAACCTTGCCAGACAATGAAAGTAATAACTAATAAGGCAATTATAAAAACTGGAATTAAAATTTTCTGAATTTTTCTTTGTTTTATGTAAATTATAGCCATTGGGAATATTTTTAGTAACTATAAACTTTAATTATTAAACTGAAAATAAATGGCTCGTCTTCTCCTGGTGAAATAAAAGAAATATTTTCAACCTCAATTAGCCTGGCAGATTTTTCTAAGGTAGAAAGAAAATTTTTAAAAGAGGAGTAAGAACCAATAATTTTTAAACCGAATTGAATTTCTTTGAGAGTGGGAAATTCTTCAGAGGAAGAAATGGCGAAGGGACTGATTCCTTTTAAAGTTAAACCTGACTGAGAACTGGCTTTTTGAAGAAAATTAAAAAGAGAAGGAAGGGAAGGATCGTCTGGCAGGGCAGAATTGATCTTAGAAAGTTTTCCTTGATAGTCTTCCAAGCTAATTTTAATTTCTTTAAGATTAGAAAAATATTCTTCATTAGATTGAAGTTGTTCTTCTTTTTCTTTAATGTTTTTTTGAACCTCTCTTAAATCCTGAAATTTGGGCCACAAGAACCATACCCCTAAAATTAGAGTAAGAAAAAAACAAATAATAATCACCAAGGGAAGAGAATCTAGAAAATTAAATCTTTTCATTTTAGAATTGTTGGAAGTCTAAAGATAAGGATAGTTCAAAATTAATTTCCCCCTCTTTACTGATTGAAACTTCTTCCAAGTCCAGACTTTTTACTAAACTTTCATCTTCCAAAATAAGAAGTTGCTGACCTAAGCTTTCAAAACTTTTAGCTTTTCCAAAAAAAGTAGCTTGTCCAAGTTTGGGGTTTAGACTAAAACGGGGAAACCAAATTTTGGGATGACAGATTTTTTCAATAAAGGCGAAAAAAATTGAACTTGCTGAACGTTGAACAATTAACTTAGAGAAATCTTTGATTTCTTTCTCATAATTTAAAACTTCTTTCTCTAGAACAATGTTCTCTGGAGTTTCCTTTCCCATTAAGGTCTCTTCTAAATCTACCAGATTTTTTTGAGCGTTTCTTAAAGAACTGTTTAAGATAAAATAGCTGGCAATAGAAAAAATCAACAAAGCTAGAGCAAAATAGAATAAAATATTTAACCACTTAGGAATTGGGAGGACTTCTCTTGGTATTATTTCAACCATAAATAACTTCTAATTTTAAATGATAAATGACAAACTTTAAATGAATTTTAAATCCTTATAATGTTTTAACATTTTAACATTGAAAATTTTAATATTCAAGACCTCTTAAAGCTGCGCCGACGGCTATGGCATAACTTGGTCCCATTGTTTTTAAAGTTTTCTCCAGAATTGGAGAATAAAAAATATTAGAAAAAGGATTAGCAATCTCTACTTCTTTTTTAAGATTTTCTCTAAAATATTTCTCAAGCCCTGGTAACAAGGCTGTACCTCCAACTATTATAACTTTTTGGATTTCTTTTTTTTCTTTTTGGTAAAAATTACTAATAACTCTTTCAACTTCTTTTAAAATAACATCAATCAAGGGGAGCAAAATTTGTCTAAGTTCTTGACCTTCTCTGTCCTGACCGGAACCGGCTATACCATATTTCTTTTTAAGGCTTTCTGCTTCTGAATAACCGATATTTAATCCTTTTGAAACCACTCTGGTTAATTCATTCCCCGACATATCAAAGCTGTGGGATTTTTTTAAAACTTTCCTATCAATAATATTAGAGGTTGTACTTCGAGCGCCAATATCTACCAAAACAATAGGCCCCTCTTCCTCTTTGTCAACTAAAGGTCTAACCAGACTAAAAACTTCGGCTTCCAGGGCAACTAATTCTAATTGAGAAATTCTGGCAATTTCTTGATATTGGTTGATTACTTCGTTGGGAACAGCTACTAAGAGAATTTTTCCGTCGCCAATAGTCTGCCAATCTAAAGTTACCTCGGCTAAAGGAACGGGAACATGTTGCCTGGCTTGGAATCTAACCGCCTGAGACAATTCTTCTTTACTCATTGGCGGTAATTCAAAATTAGTGAAAAAGGTAGAAAAATCAGGGATAGAAAAGATAGCTTGGCTAGTGTTAATCTTAGCTTCCTCAATTATAGCTCTGATTGCCTTAGCAATATCATTGCTGGAAAGCAAAAGAGTACTTTTTTCAAAGGTCCTGAATGGTTTTTCATAAAGAACCGAAGCAGAAAGAGAACCATAGTTTTCTAACTTTCGTCGATGGCCAAACCGAGAAATTTCTACTATCTTAATGAAGGAAGTTCCAATATCTATTCCTAAAAATTTTTTAGGAATTAACATTTTAAAGGGATTAAAAACCATTGTTTTTTTATTATACTACATTCTCTAGAAAGAACTATGTGGAAAATCTGTCTTCTTTAATAATAACCTATTTTTAATTATTAAAAAAGCCGGAGTCGTATCCGGTTTTTTATTGGCGGAGGGGGTGAGATTCGAACTCACGAGGGCCTTACGACCCTAACAGTTTTCAAAACTGCTTGGGATAACCACTCCCGACCCCTCCCAGAAATAAAAATAGCGGAGGGGGTGGGATTTGAACCCACGAAGGGATACTACTCCCTTAGCACGTTAGCAATGTGCCGCAATAAACCAGGCTATGCGACCCCTCCTGGATAATATTATTTTAACCATAAAAATTCACAAAGTCAAATTGAAATTTGATTCAATTTATGTTATTTTAAATAAGCTCTAGCGCTCGTAGTTCAATGAGCTCCGAAAGAAATTGTTTCGTAATTTCAACGGGGCACAGTAGAATATTTTTCCGCCCTCGTAGTTTAATGGATAAAACGGGAACTTGCGGAGTTTTAGATAGGGGTTCGATTCCCTTCGAGGGCACATGGATTTATCTACACCAGTTGAAAAACTTTCTCGGGTTGGCCCCCAATATCAAAAAAAACTAAAGAAATTAGGGATTAAAACTGTCGGCCAACTTCTCTTTCATTTTCCTCATCGCTATGAGGATTTTTCGAATATGGTCCCAATCGCTAAGGCAGAACCAAGCCAACTTCTTTCTATTCAAGGAAAGATTTTAGAGATAAAAAATATACGGACTTTCAAAAAAAGAATGACCTTAACTAAGGCAGTTGTCAGCGACGAATCAGGAACAATAAAAGTTATCTGGTTTAACCAACCATATCTAATAAACACTTTCAAAAGGGGGGACTCTATTTTTTTGGCAGGTAAGATAACTTCAAAGGCTAACAGTAGATATTTATCAAGTCCGACCTATGAAAAAATACCAGATAACATTGAGAGCCCGGACCTAATCCATACTGGTAGATTAATTCCGGTTTACCCTGAAACTGAAGGATTATCATCAAGATGGCTAAGGTTTATTGTCAAACCGCTACTGACTAAATTGAAAAGGGAAATTCCTGATTCTTTGCCAGAAAAACTAAGGGAAAAACATAAGCTCTTACCTTTAGAAAAATCAATTTGGCAAATTCATTTTCCTGATTCTCTAAAATTAGCGGAGGAGGCAAAAAAAAGATTCGTCTTTGAAGAACTCTTCAACCTTTCGCTGTTAGTCTTGAGAGAAAGAATGAAATTGACCAAAGAAAAAGCAACAGCTATCCCTCTGAACCTTAGTCTGACTAAAAAATTTACCAATAGCTTGGCTTTCGAATTGACTGGTGATCAGAAAAAAGCTGCCTGGCAGATCTTAAAAAGTTTAGAGAAATCAAGACCAATGAACAGATTATTGGAAGGAGACGTTGGCTCTGGGAAAACAGTAGTGGCAACTATAGCTGCTTTAAACGTGGCTAAAGCCGGCTACCAGGTTGCCTTTATGGCTCCGACTGAAATTTTAACTAAACAGCATATTAAAACAGTGAGTGAGCTTTCAAGAAAATTCAATCTAAGTATTGGACTGATAACAAGTAAAGAGAGCCAATTAAAGAATAAAAAAATTCCCAAAAAACAGCTTTTAGAAAATATAAAAAATGGTAAAGTTGATATTCTAATTGGCACTCATGCTTTAGTTCAAAAAGAAGTAAAATTTGGGAAATTAGCCTTGGTTATAATCGATGAACAACATCGTTTTGGAGTAGATCAAAGGGCTCACCTCTGCCAGCAAAAAGGTCTTACCCCTCATTTTCTTTCAATGACCGCTACCCCCATCCCTAGAACATTATCCTTAACTATTTATGGTGACTTAGATTTGTCTCTAATTAAGGAATTACCGAAGGGTAGAAAAAAAGTAATGACAGAAATTATTCCTCCAGAAGAGAGAAAGAAAACCTATAATTTTATCAGGGAGCAAGTTAAAAAGGGAGGCCAAGTTTTTGTTATTTGCCCAAGGATTGAAGCCACTAAAAATAATTTATCGTGGGCTGAGGTAAAAGCAGTTAAGGAAGAGTATGAGAAACTGTCAAGGAAAATCTTCCCTGATTTAAAAGTGGCTATGCTCCATGGGAAAATGAAAAATGAAGAAAAGGAGAAAACAATGAAGAGTTTTAAGGAAGGCGAGACCAATATTTTAGTTTCCACTTCCGTGGTTGAAGTGGGCATTGACATTCCCGCAGCTACGGTAATGATGATCGAAGGGGCAGATAAATTTGGCCTAGCTCAGCTTCACCAATTTCGAGGCAGGGTAGGCAGAGGAAGAAAACAATCTTTTTGCTTTTTATTTACAGAATTTTCTGGGAAGCTAACTAATCAAAGATTAAAAGCATTGACTATTTGTGAAAATGGGTTCGAACTAGCTGAAAAAGATTTGCGGATCAGGGGACCAGGAGATTTTTCAGGACAGAGACAATGGGGAATTCCAGATTTAGTCATGGATTCCTTAAAAGACATATCTTTAGTTGAAAGAACCAGGCAGGCAGCTAAAGAAATTTTAGAAAAAGATCCAGAATTAAAAAAATATCCCCTGCTCAGAGATAAAATAGAGGAATCTCAAAAAAGAATCCACCTCGAATGACTATTTTCGTTTTTTCTCTGTTACCCAAAAACCAAGACGTTTGCCAATAATTAATCTTGCTTGGGCATCTAGGGACGGGAAGGTTCCAAAAACAATTAAAGTAATTGGTAGTAATAGCCATTGAAAGATCATTGAAAGATTTTTCCAACGGCTATAATGAGGAGGTCGAGGAGGTAAAAGCAACATACTAATAATAGATGAAACAAACATGCCAATCATAGCTAAGGTCATTATGTTGGTAGTTATCCGGGGCAAATTATAAGAAAGCAGACTAACATTAAAAGCCTCTCCTCCCCAAACTAAAGGTAACCATCCTAAAAAGAAAATAAGCAAGGCAGCGGTTGCCCAAGACCAAAAGCCTTCAATCATGAGAAAAGAATGACGAAATTTTTCTCTAAGAGAAATTTTTTTATTTTTTAAAAAACCGTAGAAAAGATAGGGAATATTTTCGCTTCCCCAGGCCCAACGTCTCTGTTGCTTGTACTGATTAATGACTGTTCCCAGTAAATTTTTAGCCATGACCGCATCCATTGAAACTGGATAATATAAAGGGGTGACTTGGTAGTCTCCATCGTAAAACAACAAAGATTTCCAAAATATTCTGGAATCATCAGAAACCATATTTCTGGGATAACCTACTTCTTCGAAAATTGTAAAAGGCATGGAATGGGCAGAATAAGTTACTAATTGCTCGGACCTTTCTTGCTGCATCATTTGCCAAAAAGTACCGGAAGAAGCAATGACCCTAGAAAAAGCTGGGGCATCCCAGATATTATTGTTGTAAATTGGTATAGGTTGATAGCTTGTTCTCAGGGGTGATTCTACGGTTAAATAATACCAAGTTAAACAGGCAAAATATTGAGGATAAGGCCTGGTATCAATATCAAAACCAGAAACAATAATATTCTCGTAGGGAATTTTCAAAGGGTCAATTATTTTCTCTTTGGCAACTTTTGCCGCCCAGGCCTCATTCGACCCCTTACCGGCAACTTCTCCCAAAATGTCTTCGGGATGATATGTTATTAAAAACTGAAAAAAACTTTCCTTAAATTCTTTTTTTATTTCTGAAGCTATTTTTTTTGCCTCCTCCCCCGCCCTCTCTTCGACAGCCAAAACCACAATCATTTTATTCTTTGGATAATCTGAATCTACCAGAGATTGACAGGTTGGCCTGATAATTTCTGCCCCTTCTTTGTACGTTGGTAAAATAATCAAATGGTAGATATTTCTCCAATTTTTTCCGCCAGCTGACAAATTTAATTTTTCCAGTTTTTCAGTCCAATTAGTCCTCAGATTTTTTTTCATCCGTCTATAACTGGACAGCTGATGCAAAGATAGATAGGAAACTCTCAATAACCAATAAAAATCAAAGGCAATAATAAAAATGGCTATCACGATTGGTACTAGCCAAGACAAAAAGAAAGCCGAAATTAAAGTTCCCCAAGAAAGAATCCCGGGTAATACTTCAAAACATCTATAGATAATTTTTTCTTTTTTATTTTGAAGATCAGAAGCCCGAGAAACTTCTAAATAATCTCTATTCATGTGACCCCACGGAGAGTCGAACTCCGGTTTTTGGGATGAAAACCCAAGGTCCTAACCACTAGACGATGGGGTCAAATTTCCCTTTAATTTTACGCTGAAATATGATAAATGTAAAGTATGAAGCTTTCAAAAACTTACCAACCTAAAAAAGTAGAGAATAAGACTTATCAATTTTGGTTAAAAACCGGTTTTTTTAATCCTGATAAATTGTCCGCTTCGACTCGCTCGACGCGAGTCGGACGATGCGAGTCAGACAAAAAAAAGAAAACTTATACCATTGTTATTCCTCCTCCAAATATTACTGGTGAGCTTCATATGGGCCACGCCCTAAATGCTGTCATCCAAGATATTTTAATTAGAAAAAAAAGAATGTCAGGAATCAAAACTCTCTGGCTACCCGGAACCGATCATGCTGGCATTGCTACTCAAAATATAGTTGAAAAACAATTAAAAAAAGAGGGGAAAACAAGATTTGACTTGGGTAGAGAAAAATTCATTGAAAGGGTCTGGCAACGAAAAGAGAGGTATGGGAATATTATTTTGGAGCAATTTAAAAAATTGGGTTGTTCTTTGGACTGGTCAAGAACTCGTTTCACTTTAGATAAAGATTACGCTAAAGCAGTTGAAGCTGCTTTTTTACATTATCATAAGAAAGGTTGGATTTATCAAGGAAAACGAGTGGTCAATTGGTGTCCGAGATGCCAAACATCCCTCTCTGACCTTGAATTGGAATACAAGAAAGTAGAGGGAAAACTTTGGTATATAAAATATCCCCTAGAAAGTCAAAAATCAAAAACCGAGCCTCTGAAAGAAGCGAAGGTAAAGAAGAGAACGAAGTTCTATTCATTTGTCAAAAGCCAAAATTATATTGTGGTGGCAACAACCAGACCAGAAACAATGTTAGGAGATACAGCTGTGGCTGTTAATCCTAAAGATAAAAGATATAAAAATTTAATTGGCAAAAAAGTTATTCTACCAATCCAAAATCGAGAAATCCTGATAATTGGTGATCAAGCAGTTGACCCCAAGTTTGGTACTGGAGCCGTCAAGGTAACTCCGTCTCATGATTTAACCGATTGGGAAATTAGCCAACGTCACAAATTAGAAGCTCCTAAAATTATTGATGAGGAAGGGAAGATGACAAAAGAGTCAAAGATCTGTCAAGGAATATTTCCTCTTCAATGCCGAGAAAAAGTAGTTAAAGAGCTCGAACAGAAGAAATTAATTGAAAAAATTGAAGATTATACTTATTCTCTTCCTTATTGTTATCGTTGCCATTTTCTAATTGAACCCATTCTATCAAAACAGTGGTTTTTAAGAATGGACGAACTGGCGAAGGTAGCTATTAAAGCAGTAAAAAGCGGAGAAGTGAAATTCACTCCCAAAACTTTTGAAAAAATTTACTTTAACTGGCTAAAAAATATTAAAGATTGGTGCATCTCAAGACAACTTTGGTGGGGCCATAAAATTCCTCTGAAAGGTGAAAATGATGTTTTGGACACCTGGTTTAGTTCAGCTCTCTGGCCTTTTGCTACTTTGGGTTGGCCGAAAAGAAACAAAGATTTAAAGACTTTTTATCCAACCGGCGTCTTAGTTACCGACCGAGGGATTATTAATCTTTGGGTAGCTAGAATGATTTTTTCTGGAAGTGAATTTATGAAAAAAGTCCCTTTCAAAGATGTTTATATCAATGCCACGGTTTTAACCAAGGAAGGAAAAAGAATGTCAAAGTCTTTGGGCACGGGAGTAGATCCAATAAGTCTAATTGAAAAATATGGCGCTGATGCTACCCGTTTTGGCATTGTCTATCAAATTATGGGCGGTCAAGATATAAAATTTGTCGAAGATAATATTCTAATGGGAAAGAAATTTTGCAATAAGATATGGAATGCTAGTCGATTTGTATTACTACAAATAGAAAACCAGAACACAAGATCTTTGTGCTCTAGTTTTAAACTAACGGCAGCGAATAAGAAAATCCTTAAGACATTAAATAGAACAATAAAGTCGGTCAATAAGGATTTGGAAAGTTTTCAGTTTGGTAAAGCGGCTCATACTTTATACAGCTTTTTCTGGCACGACTTTTGCGATATATATATAGAACGGGCGAAATCCGAAATCCAAAATCCCCACCTTGCGCCGAAACAGGTGAAATCTGAAACAAAAAAAATACTATTATATGTATTGCTAACCTCCTTAAAGCTCTTACATCCTTTTGTTCCATTTATTACTGAAGAAATTTATCAAAAATTGCCGATTAAAGATAAGAAAAAATGTTTAATGGTTGAAAATTGGCCGAAATGACCTATCCCCTTTATATTATTTTTGGTGTTTTGCCCAGCTTTATCTGGCTTTTGTTTTATTTAAGAAAGGACTCTCACCCTGAATCAAATCGAATGATATTAAAAATCTTTTTTTACGGAATGATAGCAGCCATACCAGCTATTTTATTAGAAATGGGTATTATTGGAGAAGTGTCCAAATTAAATCTCTCCCCAATTTTCTTGTCTATTTTAAATATCTTTATTGGGGTAGCTCTAGTAGAAGAATTTTTGAAATACTTAGTAGTCAGAGGAAAAGTCTTAAGAAACTCAGAATTTGATGAACCAATAGATGTTCTTTTGTATATGATAATTGCTGCTCTTGGTTTTGCTACTTCAGAAAATATTCTAATTTTGTTTTCTTTGGGACCAACTTTTCTATTTAGTGAAGCTATGTCGGTAACTGCTTTTCGTTTTTTAGGAGCTACTTTCTTGCATGCTTTGTCTTCTGGAGTATTAGGTTTTTTTCTAGCTTTATCTTTCTTTGATTTAAAAAATAGAGGCAAATTTCTTCTTTTGGGGATAGCCTTAGCTACTCTCTTGCATGGAATTTATAATTTTGCTATTATAAAAATAGAAGGGATTTTGGCTTTTTTAATTCCGATTCTTCTTTTGCTCAGTTTAGCCATTTTTCTTACTTGGGGATTTAAAAGGTTAAAAAAAATAAAAAGCGTGTGTAAAATATAGTATATGCCCCGTAGAGAAATTCAGAATGCCCTCGAGCATAAATAATTTACGGGGAAGAATATTTCTAGTAAAAATAATAATAACTTTTAATCAAGATTTCGGAACGTTGCCCTCGGGCAAATAAATTATTTCGAAATTCTTCTGCGGAGTATGCCATCTTTTTTCGAAAAACTTAAAAAGGGAATGGGGGTTGAAGAACCAGTTGAAGAAACTATTGAAGAAGAGCCTAAGGAAAAAATTGTTAAAAAACTAAAGGCAAAAAGGACAACGGTAAAAAAACCCATAAAATTAGAAGTAAAAGCAGCCTTGGTTGAAGAGGAAACAGAACCTGAAGAAGAAAACCCAGAAAAGAAAGAAATAGAAATAGAGACGGAGAAGGAAAACAAAGAAAAATGGTTTGAGCCCGAAGGACAATTAGCAATTGATGTTTTTCAGACAGAAAATGATTTAATTATTCAATCAGCAATTGCCGGAGTAAAGCCAGAAAGTTTAGATATCTCAATGGAAAAAGATATCATAATTATTAAGGGAATCAGAAAAAAATCATTTGAAGAAAATGGAGATTACTTTGCTCAAGAATGCTTTTGGGGACCCTTTTCCAGAGAGGTAATTTTACCGGCTGAAGTTGATCCTAATCGAGCCAAAGCTGAAATGAAAGAAGGAATCTTAACCATCAAAATACCTAAAATTTTAAGGGAAAAGAAGAGAAGAATTATTGTTACCAGTTAGAAAGAAAATTTTAAAATCAAAATACCGTCCCAGAGGACGGTTTTTTAGTGCGGACGGTGGGACTCGAACCCACAAGCCTTCCGGCATAGGATCCTAAATCCTACGTGTTTCCCAATTTCACCACGTCCGCATATTTAAATTTTATCTTTTTTCTGAAAAATTTCAACCCCGCCTAGCAATGCTGGGCGGGGCAAATTTTACAAATCCATTATCCAAATTACATCCCAGATATCATCTTGACCAAATTAGGAATAGCTCTAGCCAAAAAGCCGACTACCAACCCAATGGCAGCATACAATATGTAATTCCTTCCACTAGTCACTTTCTCTGGATTGCCAGCCGCAATCAATAAAGTAAAAGCTCCCATAATGATAAAGATTCCAGCTAGGGCAACTAAAAGAACGAAAATCCAATCAGTGATGCTATACAAGGTATTCATTAGGCAGAACATCCCCCATTTCGCTGCTGAACTCGCGCAATAACTACCAACACAATCTCCAGCCGCAGCTGCCGTAGGAGCTGCAATTTCTCCAGATGAACAGATGGAAGTATCGAGCGTGATTGCTCTTTTTAAAGTACAACACTCCCCTGGCACATCCTGGGCTGAAACTACCATTGGCACCAGTAAAACAGCTAAAAAGCTAACTAAGACTAAAGCTGATAATGTTTTTTTCATGTAAAAATAAATTGACCCAAAATTTTATTCGACCTTTAAAGTTTTTTTAATTAAGCTCCAACTATTAATTTAACAATAGCCGGAATAGCTCTAGCCAAAAAGCCGACTATCAATCCAATAATTGCATATATTACATATTGCCTTCCCGCAGCTACTTTGGATGGATCTCCGCCAGACATCAAAAGGTTCATTGACCCTATAATTACAAAAAGACCAGCTAAGGCAATCAAGATAACAAAAAACCAATCAGTGACTTTATAAAGAGTCTGTAAAAAACAACAAATACCGCAGTCGGGATTTTCATCAAAGTTACAAACAGTGTCCAATTCTTCACAATCTCCCACCTTGGCTGCTTCCACAGTTAAAGTACAACCCTCAAGAACTCCTTCAGTAGCAGCCTGAACAGGAATAAAAACCAATAATCCTAAACTAATTAGAGTTAGAACTGAGAATATTTTTTTCATAACATTAGCTATAAATTATTAATAATTGACCTTTAAAATTACCCCCCTTTTACTCCTAAGATTTGGTTTATAATAGCAAGGACGCCTTTGGAAAGCAAGACAATCAAAAAACCAACGGCTGTCCAAATAAGTAAATTTCTGGCCCGGCTAATTTGCTGGATATTGCCACCAGCAGTCAGTAACAAAAAGCCACCGACAATAACCATTAAAGGAGCTAAAACAACGGCAATTTTAAAAATGAAATCAATTATATTGTCAATAATCATTTCGAAACTAGTAGCAGTCAAAGGATTCTCAATTTGAATTACCTCTTCCGATGATTTTTCCGTGGCGGCAACGATAACGGTTTTTGCGTTAGTTTGTTTTTGATTCCCGTGAGTATCATTTACAACTCCTTTGTAAGTATAATTACCAGTAGTTGGTTTGGTAATATTCCAGGTTGGGGCACTCTCTGGAGGACATACGCCCACACTATTAGTTTCACACATTTTTGAGGGCGGTACAGCTGAACCATTCTCCCACATATCTATGATTAAAGTTTCGTCGGCAGGACCGGTTGAAAACACAGCGACAGTAAAGCTTTCTTCAATCACAACCTGTGTTTTAGAAACTGTAAGAGTACCGGTAAGAACAGCGGCCAAAGAAATACCCGCCACAAAAAAGGAAAAAATCAAACCAACTAATAAAGGTAGCGTTTTTTTCATATTATATTATTTTACCAGAATTAAACCGTAATGGTAAACGCCAGCTTCAAATTCTTTTTCTACTTTTAAATTAAGCTCTTCGGCTATTTTTTTAATCTCTTGGAAAGAAACTTTCTCTATCTCCTTAGTCAAAGGATTATCCTTTTTCCAATCAACTACCAGGAGCTTAGCTCCTTTTTTCAAAACTCTTTTTCCTTCAACCAGGACTGATTTTTTATCTTGACACTCAAACAAAAGATTGGTCATTAAAACTAAATCTAGATTATCATCCAGAATATTTACTCCCTTCTCAACATCAGCTTTAATTGTTTCTACGTTTATTATCTTTTCTAATTTTATTTTAGCTTTTAAGGCAGACAAAGGCTCCTCTAAAATATCTATGGCGTAAATCTTTCCCTCTTCTAATTTTTTTGCTAAAGGAACAACCCAACCACCAGAACCACAGCCAAAATCAGCAGCTACCATATCTTCTTTCAGCTTTAATTGTTTTAAAACTTCTTGGGGATTGAGAAATCCTTCCATTATATAATTATATACAGGCGGCTGAAGCTATTTTATCGCCTTCTTCTAATCTCATTAAGTGAACTCCTTGAGTAGAGCGGGAAAGTTTAGCGATTTGAGAAATTTTTGTCCTGATTACCTGACCCTTTTGAGAAATAACAATTAAATCTTCTTCCTGACCAGTTAAAACAATAGCGGCAACTAAATCTCCGGTTTTAGGGGTAACGTTAGCAGTTTTGATACCTGAGCCCCCTCTTCCCTGCAACCTATATTCTTCCAAATCAGTCCGCTTACCAAATCCTTTTTCAGTGACCACCAACAAATACTGCTTCTCTTTTGACCCGTCCGCCGACGAAGCAGAAGCTCGAGAAGAAATGACATCCATACCAATCACTTTATCTCCTTTCTTTAATCTAATCCCTTTAACGCCAGCAGCTGGCCTACCCATTTCTCTAATTTCTTTTTCCTTAAAACGGATGGAGATTCCCTTTTTAGTTGCTAAAATCACTTGGCCATTTCCTCCCTCAGTGCTTTTACGAACCCTTTCCAATAAATCATTCTTTTTAAGGGTAATGGCGATCAACCCTGATTTTCTGACATTTTCAAATTCTTTTAAAGCAGTTTTTTTAATTATACCACTTTCAGTAACCATGACTAAATATTTTATCCCCAAATCAAAGTCTTCTTTACTTAAAGTTATTAATGATAAAACTTTTTCCTGGGGAGAAATTTCCAGAAAGTTCAGAAGCCCTCTCCCCCTGGTTACTCTTTGACCCTCAGGAATCTCATAAACCAGGGTTTGAAAAACTTTTCCTGAGTCAGTAAAAAAGAGCAGGGAATCATGGGTCTGGGCAGAAAGGAAATGCTCAACCACGTCATCCTGCAGAGTCTTCATTCCTAAAATTCCCTTACCTCCTCTTTTTTGAAGCTTATAAGTCTTAGGGTTAATTCTTTTGATGTAGCCCCCCTGAGTTAAAGTAATAATTGTTTCTTCTTGGGGAATTAAATCTTGTAAAGCTAATTCTCCCAATTCCTGAATTTGAATTTTTGTTTTTCTCTGATCGCCAAAATTTTCCTTAACTCCTTTTATCTCTTTTTTAATAACTTCTTTTATTCTTTGAGGGCTTTTAAGAATTGCCGCTAATTCTTTGATTTTTACTTTAATCTCTTTTAACTCCTCTTCAATCTTCTTCCTTTCTAATTTAGCTAAGGCTGAAAGTTTGGTCTCTAAAATAGCGTTAGCCTGAATTTTAGTCAGACGGAATTTCTTTATTAAATTCTTTTCAGCTTCCTCTCGGTTAGCTGAATTTTTAATTATTTTAATTACGGCATCAATATTGGCCAAACACCTATCTAAACCTTCTAAGATATGGGCTCTTTCTTTTGCTTTTTCTAAATCATACTTTGTTCTTCTAACCACTATTTCCTTTCGATGCAAGAGAAAATAATTTAAAATCTCAACTAAATTGAGAACTCTTGGCTGAATTCCGTCAACTAAAGCTAACATATTTAAATGAAAAGTCTTTTGTAAATCAGTAAATTTATAAAGGCGGTTTAAAACCTTCTGAGGGTAAGCGTCTCGAGAAAGTTCAATAACAATTCTCATCCCTTCTTTATCTGACTCATCTCTAATGTCTTTTATTCCCTCAATCTTTTTTTCTTGGACTAAATTAGCCAATTGTTCGATTAAGATTGATTTTTGGACCTGAAAGGGAATTTCAGAAATAATAATCCTCCTCCGGCCGGTCTCTTCCTGCTCTGAGACTTCAGCTTTTCCTCTGGCAATAATAGGACCCTTGCCCTGAGAATAGGCCTGAATTATTTCCTTTCTATTATAGATTATTCCGCCAGTTGGGAAATCTGGTCCTTGAACAAATTTAAAAAGGTCTTCGGTATCAGCTTTTGGATGGTCAATTAAATAAATTAAGGCATCGGCAATTTCAGAAAGATTATGGGTGGGAATATTTGTAGCCATACCAACAGCAATTCCCAAGGAACCATTTAACAGAAGCTGAGGTAAGGGTGAGGGTAAAACAGTAGGCTCTTTTTTGGTGCCATCATAATTATCTACAAAATCAACAGTATTCTTCTCGATATCTTTTAACATTTCTTCGCCAATTTTTGAAAGCTTTACTTCAGTGTAGCGCATGGCTGACGGTGGATCTCCATCAACACTACCAAAATTTCCTTGACCGGCAATTAAAGGATAACGCAAGGAAAAATCTTGAGCCATTCGGGCTAAACTATCGTAAATTGCAGCGTCACCATGCGGATGTAGTTTTCCCATAGTTTCGCCGACAACTGTTGCTGATTTTCGAAACTTGGCTGCGTGGGTTAACCCCATTTCGTGCATGGCATACAAAATTCTTCGATGAACTGGTTTCAGACCATCTCTAACATCAGGCAAAGCCCGAGAAACAATAACTGACATAGCATAATCAATGTAGGAAGACTGCATTTCTTCAGTAATTGACCGAGGTTTAATTAAATCTCCCTTTTGAGTATTTTGTTTTTTGGAATTATTACTCTTTTTCATTATGGTTTCAAAACAATTATCTTTGCCTCCTCAGAAGATATATCTTTCTTTTTTATCGATAACTTTACTAAAGATTCTATTTTCTTTATGCCCATTACTTTTAAGAATTTATCCAATCCATCTAATTTTAATTTTAACTTTGGTATTTGATAGTGCATAGGGATGATAATGTTTGGCTCAATCTGAGACATCATTTTCACTGCTTCTTTAGCGGAAATTGTATAAATTCCGCCGATAGGAATCATTAAGATATCAACTTGACCAATTTTCTCAATTTGCTCTGGAGTTAATTCCTTTTGGCCAAAATCTCCGAGGTGGCAAAGCCGTATTTCTTCAACTTCTATGATATAAATAGTGTTTTGACCTCTTTCTTTACCAAGAGATGAATCATGAAAGGAAGGAATTCCTTGAATAAATACTTCTTTTATCTCATATTCGCCAGGACCAGAAACCAAAACTGGAGCTTGCCCTGAGCCTGCCGAAGGAGAAACCGCTCTAACATTGTTATGATCATGATGGCTATGAGTAATTAACAAAATATCAGCCTCAAGTTTGGGGGCTCTAAGACCTATAGTTTCATCAAAGGGGTCAATGACAATATTGACCTGGCTATTCTTGCCCTGACTAGAGGTTATTTGAAAACAAGATTGTCCACGCCAAATAATCTGCATACCCGGTAGTAGAAATTCGACAAATTATTATTTATTTGCTGCCTGGCAGCAGTCGAATTTTCACTGCCGGGCATACATTATAAATTTTATCATAACTATTGCCAAAACTCAAGAATTATTGTAAATTAGAGAATATGAAAGACCTTATGGAGAAGAACGATTTATTAAAACCACCCCAAATTGGCAAAATTATTGAAGGAAAAATTATTGGCAGGGCGAGATCGGCTGTTTTTTTGGATTTGGGAGCTTTCGGAACTGGGATAATTTATGGGAAAGAATTTCAAGAAGCTAAAAAAGAGTTAAAGGACCTCAAAATTGGAGATACGGTTTTTGCTAAAATTATTGATTTAGAAAACGAAGGAGGCTATCTTGAGCTTTCTTTAAGCCAAGCTTCCAATGAATTAACCTGGGGAAAACTTCGGCAGAAAAAAGAAAAGGGGGAAATAATAATAGTCAAAATCTTGGGGGCAAACAAAGGAGGCCTGCTAGCAGAAGTCTCTGGCCTTCCGGCTTTCTTGCCAGTTTCTCAACTATTGACCGAACATTATCCTAGGGTAGAAAAGGGAGATACGATTAAGATTTTAAAAGAACTTCAAAAATTTGTCAGTAAAGAAATGGAAGTGAAAATTTTTGACCTCGATCAAAAACAAGAGAAGCTAATCCTGTCAGAAAAGGCAAAGGAAGGTGAAAAAATAAAAGAAATTTTAAGAAAGTACAAAGTGGGAGATATGGTTGAGGGAGAAATTACTGGGATCACTGACTTTGGCGTTTTTATAAAATTTCCCATCTCGCCGAAGACGATAAGTCGAGACGGAAATAAACAAGAACTGGAAGGATTAATTCATATTTCGGAACTTGATTGGCAATTAATTAAAGATCCCTCAGATATAGTTAAGATTGGGGAAAAAGTCAAAGCAAAAATTATTTCTATTATTGAAGACAAAGTTTCTTTATCTTTAAAAGCTTTAAAAAAAGACCCTTGGTTAAATATTGAAAAGAAATATAAAAAGGGAGACGTTATTGAAGGAAAGATAACCAAATTTAATCCCTATGGAGCCTTTGCTCAAATTGCCCCAAAAATCCAAGGACTCTGCCATATCTCTGAATTTGGAACTAAATCAAAAATGGAAGAAAGTATAAAGATTGGCAAAAAATACAACTTCCAAATTTTATCCATTGATTCAACTGAACACCGCATGAGTTTAAAACTGGCTAAGAAATAATGAAAAAATTAGTTAAAAATTTAGTCTTTATTCTGCTGATTTTTCTCTTGATCGCTGGTGTTTTTACTCTCTTTTCTGAACCTTTTAAAAAAGAAGAGGAAATTTCTTTAAGTAAATTGGTTGAAGGAATTAATCAGGAAAGGATTAAGAAAATCACCGTTTCTGGAAACAAATTAGAAATAATTTATTCGGACGATTTAGAAATGCTCTCCCGAAAAGAAACGGAAACAGCCCTTTCTCAATCTTTAATAAATTATGGAGTAGACAAAGAGAAACTGGCTAAATTAGAAATTGAAACGAAAGAAGAAGGGGGAATTGGAATTTGGTTGGGCCCGGCTTTATTGCTTTTACTACCTCTTTTGCTTTTTGGCTTTTTCTTCTTCATGATTTTTCGCCAAGCCAAATCAGGAGCAATGCAAGCTTTTGATTTCACCAAAGCCAAAATCAAATTATTTGGAGCTGAGGGCCATCCTAAAGAAAATATTACTTTTAAAAATGTGGCTGGCTTGAAGGAGGCCAAAGAAGAATTGATAGAGATTATTGATTTTTTGAAAAATCCCAAAAAGTTCTTGCAAATGGGAGCAAGGATACCAAGAGGAGTTTTACTGATGGGTCCCCCAGGCACTGGAAAAACATTATTAGCCAGAGCAGTAGCCGGAGAAGCTCATGTTCCTTTCTTCCATATTTCTGGGTCAGAATTCGTTGAGATGTTTGTCGGAGTGGGCGCAAGTCGAGTCCGGGACTTATTTTCCGTTGCCAAAAAAGCAGCCCCAGCTATAATCTTCATTGATGAACTCGATGCTATTGGAAGGCAGAGGGGAACAGGACTAGGCGGAGGACACGACGAAAGAGAACAAACTTTAAATCAAATCTTAGTTGAAATGGATGGATTCGAAAGAGATACTAAGGTTATAGTGATATCCGCTACAAATCGCGGAGACGTACTCGACCCTGCTCTTTTGCGACCGGGTCGGTTTGACCGCAGAGTAATCTTAGATTTACCAGATATCAATGATCGGGAAGAAATCCTAAAAATTCATTGTCAGGGAAAACCTTTAGCTTTAAATGTTAAACTGAGAGAAGTTGCTGAAAGAACATCAGGATTTTCCGGAGCTGATTTGGCTAATGTGGTCAATGAATCAGCCATTTTGGCAGCTATAAAAAATAAACATCAAATTTCTCAAGAAGAGTTTTTAGGATCAATTGAAAAAGTTCTATTGGGACCGGAAAGAAGAAGCCACGTTCTCTCAAAAAAAGAAAAGGAAATTGCTGCTTTCCATGAGGCTGGCCATGCCTTAGTTTCCTCATCACTTCCAGGCACAGAAATAATAAGGAAAATCTCTATTATTGCTCGAGGCCTAGCTGCCGGCTATACCATAAAGATGCCGACTGAGGAAAGAAGGTTAAAAACAAAGTCAGAGTTTTTAGTCGAACTAGCAACTCTACTGGGTGGTTATTGCGCTGAAAAAGTAAAATTTGGGGAGCTTACCACTGGCGCTGCTAACGATTTAGACAGAGCCTCCCAGTTAGCTAGGAAATTGGTAAAAGAATACGGCATGTCTTCCTTGGGTCCAATTTCCTTTGGCGAGAGAGAAGAGTTAGTCTTTTTGGGGAGGGAAATTTCTGAACAAAGAAACTATTCTGAAAAAGTAGCTACCCAGATTGATAAAGAAGTGGAAAGGTTTATCAAGGAAGCTGAAAATCAAGCTAGAAAAATTTTATCAAAAAAGAAAAACTTGCTTGAAAAAATTGCCACAATCTTAATAGAAAAAGAAACTATTGAGAAAGAAGAATTTGAAAATTTGATCAAAAAAGGAGGGCTACTGGCTGAGAGAAAAAAACCTCGGCCTTCGACAAAGAGAGAAAGAACAACTAAATTAAAAATCAAGCACATTTAAACTTGCGCGTGTAGCTCAGTGGTTAGAGCACGGCTCTTATAAAGCCGGGGTCGATGGTTCGAGTCCATCCACGCGCACCAAGGGCACTTGGCGCAGTGGCTAGCGCGTCTCAGTGACATTGAGAAGGTCGTGGGTTCGAATCCCTCAGTGCCCACATGGAGTTGAAAAAAATCTTTGAAGATGAAAACGTTCTAGTCATCAATAAACCCGCCGGAATTGTTGTTGATAAGCTCAAATATCAACCAGCCCATCGTTTAGATAAAGAAACTTCTGGGATTCTTGTTTTGGCAAAAAATGATAAAACTTTAGAATTCTTACGGAAACAATTCAAAAACAGAAAAGTAGTCAAAGAATATACGGCTCTAGTGGTAGGGGATCTTAAAGGCAAAAGAGGAACAGTCGAAACCTTACTTGGTCGTTCTCCCAAAGACAGAAGAAAACAAAAAGTTTATTTAATACAAGGGCCAAAAGCAACGGGGAAAAGGATGGCAATCACTAGATATAAAGTATTAGAAAGATTTGATAACTATACATTGATTGAGGTTCAACCTCAATCGGGTAGAAAACATCAAATTAGAGCCCATTTTGCCTACCTTAAACATCCCCTAGCTGGAGATAAAATGTATGGGTTCAAAAATCAGCCAATTCCTCAAGGATTAAAAAGACAATTTTTACACGCCAGCTACCTGAAGATTAAATTGTCAAATAATCAAACCGAAGAATTTAAATCGGAGCTACCAAATGATTTAAAATTATGCCTACAAAAATTGAAACATTTATCAATCCTCAATTAAAAAAAGACTTACCAGATATCCGTCCTGGTGATACGATTCGAGTTTATCAAAAGATTCCTGCCTCCGTTAAAACTACGGCAGGCAAGAAAGAAGAGGGAAAAGAAAGAATTCAAATCTTTGAAGGCTTAGTTCTAGCCAGAAAACATGGCAAGGGAATTACTTCAACCATTACGGTCAGAAAAGTAATTTCAGGAATTGGAGTAGAAAGAATCTTTCCTCTTCATTCGCCAAATATCGATAAAATAGAGGTTGTCAAACGAGGAAAAGTTAGAAGAGCAAAGCTTTATTATTTAAGAAAGGCTAAAGGCAGGAAGGCAAGGCTAAAGAAAAGAGAAGTAAAAAAAGAAGAATAGTAGGCCCAGGTGGTGGAATTGGCATACACAATGGCTTGAGGTGCCATGCTCGTAAGGGCGTGCGGGTTCGAGTCCCGCCCTGGGCACATTTGGGCACTTGGCGCAGTGGTTAGCGCGTCTGATTTACATTCAGAAGGTCGCAGGTTCAAATCCTGCAGT
>SDBU01001568.1_pt1 | contig 32262 bp, 23 predicted proteins | sample 2277071 | NCBI WGS metagenome assembly SDBU01 (sample SAMN10397929, study PRJNA504765) | marine sediment metagenome | isolation source: marine sediment core GS08_GC12, 126 cmbsf | place: Arctic Ocean: Gakkel Ridge, Loki's castle | collected 2008 | reverse complement strand
CTCCAAAGGATAGGTCTTGTCTGCGTTAGTGCCGATAAAGGTCGCCCCATCGCGTATGGCCAGGCAGGCCGTCTTGAGCTTGTCGAAGTTGATCCCCTTGTCCCAGCCACACACCACGTACTCGGCGTCGCGTCCGGCGATGACAAAGCCTCGTGCCTCCAACTCTTTTATCAACGCGGGCTCGCCCACAACATTGACCTTTGTGCCTGGCGGTGCCAGGGTGGCCAGGTAGGCAGAAGTGGCCACGCCAGAGGTCATGATGAGATCCTGAGACACGTCGATGCCCATTCTGCCAAGGCGCAGCACGAACTGAGCGGGAGTAAGCGTCGAGTTGTTGGTGACCAGCAGGTAGGGTATGCCCCGTTCCCGCAAGAAGGCGATCAGCTCGGGGCCTCCGGGGAGCCCGGTTCGCCCACGGTACAAGACGCCATCCATGTCGATCAAGAGATTGCGGATATCGGCAAGTACCCCGTAGTTCAGGGGCACAGGTACCCCGCAGTCCAGGGGCACAGGTCCCACACTCATCCTCCTCTGCGCAGTGAACGCGTCAATTGGGGCCTGCGCAGTCCCCAGCCCGCCGGGAGGCGTCGGTGCTCTCAATCGCCCGGATCTGGGGCAGCCTCTCAGCTTCGCACTCGATGGTGCGATTATACCACAGGCCAGTTCGTTGGCCTAGAGACCAGGTCGCATCGTCTCTTGAGGTGGGCATCCCCCTTCGCCCGGGTTGCCGGCCGAGCAGTCTGGCGAGACTCTTGGCGCAATCGCACGGAGCTCTTGACCGCAATCCGATTGCAGTGTTATAATGCGGCCTGTGTTCTGCGATCCTTTGTTGGCCGCATCTCGACTCCACAAGTGGCTCATCGCTGCATGGTGCCTGTGGCCGGTGCAGATCCCGCGGGGGGCGAAACGAGGGAGGTCGATTCCCCAAGACATGGAGGCTCAAATGCATAGAATCCGCATAACCAGTGGAGACGTGTCCGCAACCGCCGTGCTGAACGACAGCCAAACGGCCAGCGCCGTCTGGGATGCGCTCCCCATCGAGGCCAAGGCTCTCACCTGGGGCGACGAGATCTACTTTGGCGTCCCCGTCCATCTGGAGGAGGAGGACGCGAGGGAGGTGGTCGATTTGGGGGATCTGGGCTATTGGCCACCTGGCCGTGGCTTCTGCATCTTTTTTGGGCCGACTCCTGCGAGTCGGGGCGATGAGATCCGACCGGCCAGCCCGGTCAATGTCTTTGGCCAGATCGAGGGCGATGCTGTGGTATTCAAGCGGGTGCCCGGCGGGGCCACGATAGTGATAGAGAAGGTGGCCGACGAATAGGCCTCCGGGTGGCAGGGACGGTGCTGCGCACCCTGACAGTCGTGGGCGCGCGGTCGCCGAGGGATGACAGCGGTTCCGGGTGACGTGAGTCCCAACAGAAGAAGCTCAGGAGAGGAACAGATGGCTTTCGAGAAAGAAATGACAGTTCTCAGGGAGGCAGAGAGGGACAGAGTCGCGGTTGGCCCAATCTCGGACCTGGTTCCGGGGGGCCTCTCACTGGCGGATGCGCACGCGATTTGCGAGGGGAATATCCAGCGACGTCTGGATGCTGGCGAGACGCACGTGGGTTACAAGGTCGGGTTCACCAACATCCCCGTCCGCGACAACATGGGGCTGCCCGATTCCACCTACGGCTATCTGCTGAGTACGATGATCGTTGACAGTGGCGGGCGGCTGGAGATGAGCGAGTTGATCGCCCCCAAGATCGAATGTGAGATCTGCTTCAAGCTCAATGGGGACCTGGCGGGCAAGGGTCTGACCATTGAGGATGTCCTGAAGGCCACGGCCGGGGTAAGTGCTTCCTTTGAGATCTGCGATGCCCGGATAAGAGACTGGAAGTGCCCCTACGCCGACTTTTTCGCCGACAACGGTTTCTCTGCCCGGGTTGTGCTGCTCGGAAGGTGGCTTCCCGCAGGCGAGGTCGATTTGCTTGGCGAGATCGTCGTCTTGACCCAGGACGGCAAGCAGATCGCTGACGGCAAGGGAGAGATGGCCATGGGGCATCCGGCCAACGCGGTCGTCTGGTTGGCGGGCAAGCTGGCAGACAGAGGCAAGGGGCTCAAGGCGGGCCAGATCGTGATGACCGGCACCTTGACCCCGATCCTGTCCATCGAGAAGGGCTCTACCTATGTGGCCACCTTCTCTTCGCTGGGCAAAGTAAGCAAGACGTTCGTCTAGTGCAGGCTGCACCATAACGGGTAGAAGAAAGGAGCCTGAGTGTGGATTCGCCCAAGCTAAAGGAGCTGGAGGCACTGGCGCACCGAATCCGCTGCCACATCATCGAGCTGCTGGTTGAGGCCAAATCGGGCCATCCGGGCGGCTCTCTCTCTGGAGTAGAGTATGGCGTTGCCCTCTACTTTCACGCTTTGAGGCATGACCCCCATCGACCTCACTGGGAAGGACGCGACCGGGTCATCTGGTCCAGAGGGCACGTTGGGCCGGTCATCTTTTCCCTGCTGGCAGAGAGTGGCTACATCACTATGGAAGAGCTGCTGACCTTCCGCAAATTGGGCAGCCGCCTCCAGGGACATCCAACCACCAAATGCCCTGGCATCGAGGTGGGAACTGGTTCCCTGGGACAAGGCCTGTCTGTGGCCGCGGGGCTGGCCATCGGCTTCCGCATGGACGGCAAGAGCAACCGCGTCTATTGCCTGATGGGGGATGGCGAGACTCAGGAAGGCGCCGTCTGGGAAGCGATCATGTGTGCCGGACATTATCGGCTGGACAACCTGTGTGCGATCGTGGACTATAACAACCTCCAGATCGACGGCTGGGTCGAGGAAGTCATGGGGCTGGTGCCCTACGCGGACAAGTGGAAAGCCTTCCGGTGGAATGTGCTCGAGGTTGACGGCCATGACCTGGCGCAACTGGCGCGGGCCTACGAGACTGCGGCGCAGGTCAAGGGTAGGCCAACCGTGATACTGGCCCAGACCATCAAGGGCAAGGGGGTCTCCTTCATGGAGAACGTGGCCGGCTGGCACGGGAGAGCTCCCAACGCCGAAGAGGGACGTCAGGCTCTTGTGGAACTGGGCTGTGAGACAGAAGGGTGTCTGATCCGTGGCATGCCCTGACCGGTTCGCGTCGAGGCCGAATCAGTCGTGTGCAAAGGGCGCAGAAAGGACAATACCGTGACAATGGACGTCAGGGCGACGCGAGACGGCTATGGCGACGCGCTTGTCGAATTGGGAGAGAAAGATGAGCGCATCGTCGTGCTGGGCGCCGACCTCACCAGTTCCACTCGTGCCAGCTCGTTTGCAACCAGGTTTCCAGAGCGCTTCGTCGAGGTGGGGATCGCTGAACAGAATGCGATGAACGTGGCCGCTGGCCTGTCGATGGCTGGCAAGATACCCTTTGTGAGCACGTATGCGGTCTTTGTCACTGGGCGTGCTCTGGACCAGATTCGTACAACCGTCTGCTATTCCAATCTCAACGTCAAGATTGCGGGAGCCCACGGGGGCATCTCTGTGGGGGCCGACGGGGCCACGCACCAGGCCCTGGAGGACGTCGCCATCATGCGCAGCCTGCCCAACATGACGGTGATAGTCCCGTGCGACTACTATGAGACAAAGAAGGCGATAATCTGGAGCGCGGGCTATGTGGGGCCCTGCTACGTTCGCTTCGGCCGTGAGCCGGTGCCCCTTCTCACCCAGCCAGATTCGGTCTTCACTTGCGGCAAAGGCTATGTGATCCGTGAGGGGACGGATCTCACCATTCTGAACAATGGGCCGTTGCTGAGGCAGTGTTTGGACGCACTCGATCTGTTGGCTTCGGCAGGCATATCCGCTCGGCTGGTAAACGTGCATACGGTCAAGCCGATCGATCGTGAGATCATCGCCAGGGCGGCAGAGGAGACCGGGGCGATCGTCACGGTGGAGGAACACCAGGTTCAGGGCGGTTTTGGGAGCGCCGTGGCCGAGGTCGTGGTGCAAGAGACCCCAGTGCCCATGCGATTCGTCGGCATCCAGGACCGTTTCGGGGAATCAGGCACGCCAGAAGAGCTGTTTGCAGCCTTTGGCCTCACCGCAGAGGACATAGCCGAGGCGGCAGAGGACGTGCTGAGAGCCAAGAGGTAGAGCTGCGAGCGGCGTTGGCGGGTTGATGGCACCTTCGTTCTTCGGCATACTGTGGGTGGACGACCCTGAGTCCACCGTCTCTCCGCGGAATGTGGATGCACCTAAGGAGGGAGATGGGATGACGGACTATGCTGACGGCCACTCATTTCACATGATCGGCAACAGCCACGACCTCGAATCCGATAGAGCCAACTGCCACCTGAAGGAGAGCAGGATATGAAGATTGTGGACATTAGGATGCATGTCCTTGGGTCTGAAACCCCTGCTCTGGTTACGAGCTTTCACGGTTTGTTCAAAGATCCAGGACCTGCTGGGGTGATTCAATACAGTCTGGTGAGAATTCTCACCGACTCAGGAATAGAAGGTCATTACATCGTATGGTCCGAGGTGGCTATGGGACGGCCAAACGCATTGGCTGAAGTGCTTAGGCTAATGAAGCCGCACTTGATCGGTGAGGACCCTCTGGATAGAGAAAAGCTATGGCAGAAGCTCGGCGCACTTTGGTACGGGCAGAAAGGGCCTGCCTTTGCGGCGGTGGATATTGCGCTTTGGGATATCGCGGGAAAGGCGGCAAACATGCCGGTCTACAAGCTCCTAGGTGGGTTCCGGGATAGAGTACTCGCCTACGCCAGCGGTAACGTTCCCCAAGACCCAGAGGACATAGTACGTATCGCTACAGACCTCAAGAGGAGAGGGTACAAGGCGATGAAGCTCCACCCGATACCTATAGACGCTTGCGAAGCCCTGAGGGCGGCAGTAGGAGATGACGTCGACCTCATCTACGACGCAGTCTTTTCCCATACCCGTGAGGAGGCCATCAAGGTCGGTAGAGAACTTGAACGGCTAGACTTCTACTGGTACGAAGCTCCGCTACCCCCAGACGACGTCGAAGGCTATGTCAAGCTTTCGCAGAGACTCGATATTCCCATTACCGTCGAGCTCTTGTATCCCACCCAGTACCGGGAGTTCGTACGCAGGGGAGCAGTGGGCTATCTGCGGACTTTGAGCGGAGACAGGGGAGGGATTACGGAGATGAGAAAAGTCGCGAGCTTGTGCGAGGCATTTGGGATGAATTGGGAACCTCACTCGTACGGCGGAACCTTGTACCAAGCAGCAAACCTGCACGCTATCCTCGCTACCAAGAACTGCGCCTTCTTCGAGCTTCCGATAGAGAACGGAGTGGAAGGTCACTTCGATGTCGGCACCAAGGATGTTATCCGTATCGACAACGAAGGGTACGTCCACGGGCCCAAGAAGCCTGGACTAGGTTTCGAGATCGACTGGGATCAAGTTGACAATGGTACTGAGGTAGCTGTGTGAAGACTACCACTTGAAGTGGATGACTGGGTAGGAGACCTCGACCAGAAGAGGAGCGAGCGACACTTCCACCTCGGTCGAGGGGTGACTTCGGGCAGCCAAGGAGGGATGACGGGGTAGGTCCTGGCCTACTACGATCCCGACGGGGCCACGCACCAGGCCCTGGAGGACGTCGCCATCACGCGCAGCCTGCCCAACATGCCGTGCTCTTCTCTGATGGTTCCTCGGCGCCCAGCCGCACCGGGCACGAGGGGTGTATGCGTCTGCCTGCACCTGTAGCGCCGGCACTGGTGAGGGCGAACACAGCGAACGCCCGAGATTCTGGATTGCCAGCTTGAGACTCTGGAAACGACACCTTTCCCAGTGGCCCGTGTCGGCAGCAATCGAAACCAGTCGGGTGGGAGGCTAGCTGCTCTCTCCTTGTCGTCCGGCGTCATCGCTTTCGACCAGGTCTTGAAGGGTGGTGGCGTCCAGCACGGCCACCAACTGATCTTGCGCACTGGCCAGGACGGGATAGATGGGGCAGGTGTCCATCCGATCGCAACCCTCCCACGGAGCCAGGCAGCGGAGCAAAGCCAGGGGTCCCTCCACAGCCTCGATGACTTGCCTGAGGGTGATCTGGCTGGCAGGGCGGGCCAGAGAGAAACCGCCCCTTGCCCCACGGTGCGAGCGGACGATGCCTCCCTTGGCCAGGTCCTGAAATATCTTGGCCAGATAGTTCTGGGGCAACTGCTCGGCCGCGGCGATCTGGCTGACCAGCACCACAGAATCGGGGGGCCTGCTGGCCAGGTAGACCATCCCTCTCGCGCCATAGTCCGCTCCTCGAGTCAGTCGCATGGCACGCTCCTTCGTAGGCTCCGCTGGAAGGTGATCCAGATCATCGCCTCCCCCTAGCATATTCTAGCACAGGGTGGACCCGCTTTCAAGAGGAAAAAGCCTGTTTTTCTCCGAGTTAGGATGCTGACGCTTGAGTGTGAGATGCGACGGGTTTTCGACTGAGGCACCGCCCCGGCGTGGGGTTCGGAGGCCAGACGAAGATGGGTGATAATTGCGATGTCCTGGTGATCGGTGGCGGGGGAGCGGGCCTGCGCGCTGCCATCGCCGCCCACGAGTTGGCGCCAGATCTGCGAGTTGCGTTGGTGACCAAGGGCGAGTTGGGCCGCAGTGGGGTGACCGCCACGGCATGCTCAGACCGGATGGCCTTTCACGCCACGCTTCCCACCACCCAGCCCATCGGCCCCGACGCCTCGCGGCATCATGCAGACGACATCTACCGCATCGGCAGCCGCGTATCCGACGCCGATCTCGCTGCGGTGCTGGCCCTGGGCGGGGAGGAGGCGTTTCTCTACCTGGAGCGGCTGGGGGTGCCCTGGGCGCGGCGACCGGATGGCACGATCGACCAGTTTCTCACCGACGGCTCCATCTATGCTCGCGCCTGCTACACGGGGCCATACACGGCCAACCACATCGAGCAAGCCCTCGTGCGACGGATACGGGCCCTGCCTGTCCGCATCATCGAGAGCCACATGGCCGCCGAGCTGCTTCTGGATGAGAGCGGGCGAGAGGTGCAGGGGGTCGCTTTGGTGTCGGAGGAGGACGGTCGCATCTGTGCCATGGCAGCGAAAGCGGTGATCCTGGCAACGGGCGGCGCGGGACAGGCCTTCGCGGTGAGCGTCTTTCCCCAGGAGTGCGCCGGCGATGGCTATGCCCTGGCCTATCGCGCCAGAGCCGAGCTGGTCAATCTGGAGTTCATCCAGATCGGGCTTTGCTCGGTCAAGACCAGTCTGGCCTGCTCGGGCAGCATGATGCGCGCACTTCCCCGCCTAATAAACGATGACGGTTGCCAGTTCCTATCCCGCTACTTTGCCCCGGGCACCAGCCATTCCCAGGCATATGCCATAGTCTTCGCCAAGGGGGCCAGTTGGCCGGTCTCTTTCCGCGAGCCATCGCACATCATCGACATCGCCGTGGCCAGGGAACTGGCCCAGGGAAGGCGAGTGTTCCTCGACTATGGCCGCGATCCCGTGAGTCTTGACTTTGCCAAACTGCCCGACCACATCCGTTTCTGGTATGCGAAGCATACACAGCGTGCAGGCACCAGGGATGCCGGTTTCCCTGCCAGTTCTGGGATGTCAACGCCGCTGGCGCGGCTGCAGGCCATCAATCAGCCCTCTGTGGAATGGCTGGCTGCGCGCGGCATCGACCTGGTTGCCGGCGACCTTGTCGAGATCGCGCCAGCGATTCAACACTTTCAGGGCGGCGTCAAGATCCGTACTCATGGTGAGACCACAGTTGCCGGGCTCTATGCCGCGGGCGAGGTGGCCGGAGGACAGCATGGCGCGAACCGGCCCGGAGGCAACGCCTTGCTCGACGGCCAGGTCTTTGGCCGCATCTCTGGTGAGAGCGCCGCACACTACGCTCTGGCGCGTCGGACAGCTCCGACGCTGGGCTACGCCTCTGCACACAGGGCTGTCCATGCCCTGTTCAAGGAGACGGGGGTGGATGCTGAGACCGCCCGTGCCCAGGTGAGGCAGGCGATGTCTGGGGCCTGTGGGGTGTGCCGCACAGAGAGGGGACTGCGCGAGCTCTGCCTGGCCCTGGCGGCTATGGCCCGGAGAGGTGTCCGTGCAGAGCCAGGTTCCCTGGCCAAGGCGGTAGAGACGGTGAACGTCCTGCAGGTGGCGATGCTGGTGGCGCATGCCGCGCTGGAACGCGACGAGAGCCGGGGGCCGCACCTGCGGTTCCCTCCCGATGGCTCGCTGACCCCCCTGCCCCGAGATGACCAGCGGTGGGACAGGTACATCGTGGTGAGAGCTGGCCAGGAGGGGCCGACCCTGGAACGCCGCGAGCCGGTGCGACCCGTTGACCATTCACCTCTCCTGTGGTAGTATCTGGCCATAGCAAGTCTGGAGGACGTCCATAGATGCCCAAAGTCGGGAGAAACGACCCCTGTCCCTGTGGCTCTGGCAAAAAGTACAAGAACTGCTGCATGAGGCAAGATCGTGCCCGGGTGTCGCGCGAACTGGGCCTGGGCCGTGAGGATGCCTTTCTGCTCAACGAGCTCTACAACTACGCGCGGCAGCCACGCTTCGAACGCGATCTTTCTGAGGCCTTTGCACTCTACTGGGGTGGAGTCTATGATTTGAGGGGACTCTCTGAGATCAGTGCCGACGACCTCCGCCGCACCCTCGAGTGGTTTGCCCACGACTATGAAACGAGTGCCGACGGCCGCCACGTTATCGACATATTCATCGAGACCCAGGCGACCGACTATCCCCCAGAGGCCAGAGAGCATCTCGAAGCCTGGTCTCGATCGGTCACTGGATTGTTCCGCGTGTTGCGTTCGGCGAATGAACGCCTGGAACTCTATGATTGCCTTCGGCAGGACCACCTGGAGGTCGGCGACGCTGCGCTCTCGCGAAACGTACAGGCGGGCGATGTGCTCGTCGGACGTCTGTACCAGTTGAGTGGCTTGCCCCACCTGTCGCCCTTGACCATGGTACTACCCGAGGCATACGAGCTGGGCCTGGTGCGCTACGTCACGAATGCGTACGAGCGCTATGTTGCGGACCACTATCAAGCCGGTTGGGACCGGTTTCTGCGCGAGACAGGCTATATCTTTAGCGCCTGTCTCCTGTCGGCTCAAGCCGACGCCCTCCGTTCGCTGATCGGACCAGGAACTCGATTCCATGACCCGGCCATCGCCCGCGACAAGCTGCGGGAGTTTACCGCGAGCAGCAGGGCAGAGGAGCAGCGGCAGGCGAGGGAGGCAGCGCAAGGTGGCCCGCGAGTGCATCGCACCCCTGCGGGTATCATCTTGCCCGGGGCCAGGCCCGACGCGAAACCGACCCGCGAGCCGGAGGAGGAGACACCCTCTCGCCCCAGGATTCTCGTCCCCGGACGGGACCGGTAGCCCGTCTCGCAGCTCCCCTTCGAGACCTGAGAAAGGCGACCATTGACCGGCAGAGGGATCAGGGCTGTCCTGTTCGATTTGGACGGCACGCTGCTCATCAATGACATGGAGAGCTTTGGCCCCCACTATTTCAAGGTTCTCCTGACCAAGTTCCGTCACCTGTGTCCGGATCAGCTCTTTGCCAGTGCGCTCCAGATAGCCACGCGGGCCATGTGGCTGAACGATGGGAGCGGTGGTACCAATGCTGAGGTGTTCTGGGCCGAGTTCTTTCCCCGGATCGGCCGTGAGCCCGAAGAGCTGATGCCCCTCTTTGAGGAGTTCTACGCCCACGACTTTGAGTCACTGCGCAAGCACACCGGCCGCGACCCCGATGCGCACCCTCTGGTATCGCTGGCCTTTGAGCGTGGCTACCAGGTGGCCATTGCCACCCAGCCCATGTTTCCCATGGCGGCCAACCTCGCCAGGCTGCGTTGGGCCGGTGTGGGTGCGGAGGAGTTCCACTATGACTACATCGCATCGTACGAGACGATGAGCGCCTGCAAGCCCCACCCCCGCTTCTTCGCCGAGCTCCTCGAACTCCTGGGGCGCGCCTCCGAGGAGTGCCTCATGGTGGGGGACAGTCTTGAGGCCGATATGCCAGCGAGGCGACTGGGCTTCAAGACGTTCTGGGTGAATCGCTGGCAGACCGACGAGCCGCCCCTGTCGGCCTATGACGCCCACGGCACTCTGCGCGACCTAATCGAGCTCATCGAAACGGGGGGTATAGATGCACTCTGAGATAGAGGGCGACAGGCTGGTTGCTCTTCGTGCACGGGCTGTCGAGGCGTTTGCCAGGGTCTATGGGCATGGGCCATCGTTTCTGGTGGCAGCTCCCGGACGGGTGAACCTGATCGGCGAGCACACCGACTACAACGACGGCTTCGTCCTGCCCGCGGCCATCGACCGACACGTGCTTGTGGCCGTTTCGCCTCGGGAGGATCGCAGGGTGCGCCTCTACGCGTCCGATTTCGACGAGATCGCTGCCTTCGACCTGGATGGCATTCGCCTCGATGATGAGCACCCGTGGAGCAACTATGAACGCGCCGTGGCCTGGGCCTTGCAGGAAGCGCACCATGGGCTGCGAGGAATGGATGCGGTCATAACGGGCGATGTGCCCATTGGTTCGGGCCTCAGCTCCTCGGCGGCGGTCGAGGTAGCCACGGCTCGCTGCTTCGAGGCCACGGGTGGCTTCCTCCTCGATGGCGTCGAGAGAGCTCTGCTCTGCCAGAAGGCCGAGAACGAGTTCGTGGGCATGCGGTGCGGCATCATGGATCAGTACGTCATCTCTCTCGGCAGGCGAGAGCACGCCCTGCTTATCGATTGTCGCAGTCTGGAGTCTCGTCTGGTGCCGATTCCTCCGGGACTCTGTCTGGTCGTCTGTGATACGTCAAAGCGTCGCGGCCTGGTCGATTCCGAGTACAACACCAGAAGAGAGGAGTGCGAGACGGGTGCGAGGCTTCTGGGCGTTCGTGCCCTGCGCGACATCGGCCTTAAAGAGTTCATGCTGCGCGAAGCAGAGCTGGGCGAGGTGATTCGCAAGCGCTGTCGCCACGTGGTCAGCGAGAATCGTCGCGTCCTGGACGCCGTCGAGGCCGCTCAGGCGGGAGACCTCGCCCGCTTTGGGTCGCTGATGAGGGCTTCTCACCTGAGCCTGCGCGACGACTATGAGGTGAGCTGCCCCGAACTCGACGCGATGGTCGAGGCCGCCTGGCGACAGGAGGGGGTCGTGGGGGCGCGCATGACCGGGGCGGGATTCGGCGGGTGCACGGTGAATCTGGTTGAGACCGACGCTGTGGACGAGTTTCTTCGACGCGTTCCTCGGGCCTATGAGGACGCCACCGGGCTTGTCCCGCGAATCTATGTTTGCGCAGCCGAAGAGGGGGTCCGGCTGATCGACTAGTCCAGAGCCTGGCGGCGATCAGGCCGGCATCTTGCCGCGAGTTGGCGCTCAGCATCCGACGCTGAGCGTCTGTTCGTGTGTCTGACTGGACTTTCGTTCAATCCGGGGGCCAGTCCCCGACAGGGGGGCGACGAGCGGACAGGAAGCCCCGGTGCGCGCGTCCCGGCACCAAGGCCGGATATGTGGGAAGCACAAAAGGCAGACGGTCGAGTCACTGCCTGACGGAAGCGGCTGGCCGCAGGCCACACGGGTACCAGAGATGCCGGACGGATCTCGCGGGTCATGGCCCTATCTTCCTCTGTCCCTTCATGCCGCTTCGCGGCCATCCAATGCAAAGTGTTGGCCAAGATATTGGATGAAGCAACGATACTCCGCAAAGCAAAAAAAGTCAACGAGGTCATGCCGCGAATTGACCCTCGTGCTGCCAGATGGTATACTCCCCTGAACCCGACTCTGCTTGCACAAGAGTGACTTCGAGGCGACGTCGCCCCTAGCAAAAGCAATGAACAGCACTAAGGCCGTCGCCTTGGATAGGCACTGGAGCCTGAGTGCGACTGGGCTCGCGGTGGAGCGACGATTCAGCCGATCCTTCCAGGTCCTTGATTCGAGTGAGTTTGTATCTAGGTGAGAAAACAGTTACTCAGCTTGCTCAAGTTGGCTCTCAGTCTGGGGCTATTGCTCCTGCTGTTTCACTTCTTCGACTTTGGAGAGTCCTGGGCTGCTCTGCGTCAGATGGACGTGCGCTACTTTCTGGGCGCGTTTCTGCTGTTTCTACTGGGCATCGTCTTGCGTGCTGTTCGGTGGCGGTTCCTCCTCGATGCTCTCGCTGTTTCTGTGCCCTTCCACCGTCTGGTCTATCTCTACCTTGCCGGCGCCTTCTTTAACGCTTTTCTCCCCTCCGGGTTTGGCGGAGATGCCGTCAAGACATACGAACTGGCTCGCCACAGCCATCGGGTCTCGGAATCCCTGGGCACGGTGTTGGTTGACCGGCTGTCGGGTCTCATAGTCCTGTTCGTAGCTGGCCTATTGGCGCTGCCTTTCGTCTACCGAGCTCTACCACGACAAGAAGCCATCCTCCTCCTGGCCATCTCGACTATAGGACTGGTCGCCGTCTGGGTCTTGTTTCAGCAGAGACTGGCTCATCGAGTGCTCAAGCTCGTCCCCAAGAGAATCCGGCCCGGGCTGGAATCGCTGTACCGGGCGATCCACACCTGTGGTACTCAAGCGCTGTGGAAGGCTCTGGCGGTCTCAGTCGTATTCAACACGGTGCTGTTTCTGATGAACCATCTGGTCGCACTGGCCCTTGACACGTCCGTCCCTTTCCTCTACTTTGTGGCCTTCATGCCCGCTATTTCTCTCTCGATGCTGTTGCCATCCCTCGGCTCCCTGGGGACTAGGGAGGGAGCATACGTTCTACTCTTTGGCACAGCGGGGGTGCCAGAGCCGCTGGCAATAGCGATGTCGCTCACCTGCTACCTTATCAACGTGCTCACCGGCCTGATCGGCGGCGTTTTGTACGCCATCAATGCTCTGAGTGACCTGCGTGTGGCCCGCGAGACCAAGCCGCGGTAGCAAGGAGGCCGTGGATGGACCTTTCCATCGTGGTTCCGGTATACAACGAAGAGGAGAACATCCAGAACCTCTACGATGAGTTGACCGAGGTACTGGAGCCGCTGAACCTGGACTATGAGATCATCTGCGCTGAGGACGGTAGCCAGGATGGATCGTTCGAGCGATTGCGAGCCTTGGCCCGCCAAGACCATCGCGTCAAGGTGATCCGGTTTCGACGCAATTTCGGACAGACGGCTGGCTTCAGCGCTGGCTTTGCCTATGCCAGCGGCGACGTGATCATCACCATGGACGCGGATCTGCAGAATGATCCGGCCAGCATCCCTGCCCTTCTGGACAAGATACATGAGGGCTATGACGTGGTAAGCGGCTGGCGCACGAATCGGCGCGACGCCTTCCTCACCCGCAGGTTGCCCTCCAAGATCGCGAACTGGCTCATCTCTCGAACGACCGGGGTAGGCGTCCACGACCGCGGTTGCTCTTTGCGAGCCCATCGTCGGGAGATCGTGAAGGAGATCAGGCTGTACGGCGAGCTGCATCGCTTCGTGCCCGACATCGCGTCCTGGATTGGCGCATCCATGGCCGAGATACCCGTCAACCATAGACCGCGCAGGTTTGGCGAGTCCAAATACGGCATCGGACGTACTTTCAGGGTGATCCTCGATCTGATCACCATCCGCTTCCTCCAGGGCTATTCCACGCGTCCTATCCACATCTTTGGCAAGTGGGGGCTGGTGCTCGGCGGCCTTGGTTTCTTGCTGGCCTTGTGGCTAACTGGTGAAAAGCTCATCCTGGGACGCTCGATCGGGAGCCGGCCAGCTCTCACTCTCGCCGTACTGCTCATGGTGATGGGTATTCAACTTGTGTCCATTGGTCTCTTGGGCGAGATGATCGTCCGCACCTACTATGAGGGGCAGGACAAGCCGATCTACACAGTGCGAGAGATCGTGGACTACAGCCGAGACGCTCACCTCGGGTCGATGCCAGCCGATCCCGAGAGGGATGTTCAAGAAGGATGACCGGCTGGAATCGGCTCAGCGCTGGGACGTGGCTCGCGGTTATTGTGCTGGTTCTGGCCAACGTGGTCATCTGGGCCACAGACAATCTCATCCTGCAAGCACTGGCCGGGGTTGCGCTGCTCATATTGTTGCCCGGCGCGCTGCTGACGGGACTGCTGTTCGGGCAGGATGCCAGCCTGGACGCCCTTGAGAGGACGGTCCTGGCCGTGGGGCTGGGCTACGCCTGTCTCGTCTTGGGCGCGCTCCTTCTGCACTACCTTCCTGGACCGCTCACCCGAACATTGCTCCTTGCCCCGTACAACGTCCTGGTCGCTGTGCTCATTCTTCTCCGCGCCCGCCTGGGTGCCCACCACACCGCTGGACCGGGAATCCCGCGACACGTGGTGGCTGCGTTGCTACTCCTGGTAATCGTTGCGGCGCTTTTTCGGTTCGTCAACCTGGGCTATTCCGAGTTCCAGGGCGACGAGGGACGAGCCATGCTCAGAGCTGCCGAGGTCCTTCAGGGGCATGACGAGGTGCTCTTCCTCCACAAGAAGGGGCCGGTCGAGATCCTGCTGCCGGCAGCCACCTACGCAATCGCTGGTCGCATCGACGAGTGGACCGCTCGTCTTCCCTTTGCCCTGGCCAACCTCGCTGCCCTGGTGGCCCTCTTTGTGCTGGGCCGCCGAGCCTTCGGATCCCGTGTCGGCCTGCTTGCAGCGGGACTCATGACCATCGATGGGTACTCGGTTGCCTTCGCTCGCATCGTGCAGTATCAGAGCGTCGTTCTGCTGACGACCTTCCTGACCCTGTTCTGCGTCTATCGAGCTTCTCAGAGCCCGAAGCACAACAGGCGGTACATGATGACTGCGGCTGTCCTCGCGGCGACGGGCTTGCTTGCCCACTATGAGGGCTTTTTCGCTTTGCCAGGCATGGCCTACCTGGTCTGGGCTGCTCTGCGAAGGGAGGCGCCCGGGCCTCGACAGGTGTTGCGCCGGCTGGCGCCTCCCATCATGGTGGGGGGCGCCATCGTAGGCTCTTTCTACCTGCCGTTCCTTCTGCACCCACATTTCTCCCGGACGGCCACCTACCTGACCGAGAAGCGGATTGGTGGCACGCCTCTCTACAGCAACATCGCCGATTTCTTTGCCCGGGCGAGCTTTTACAACGCCTCCTATTATGTCATGTTCTTGGGCGCTCTCTTGGCCGTGGGAGCGCTGGCGCTGCTGCTTCGGGCATCCAAGACACTTCGCGGGCGAGCAGGCGTCGGCGTGCTGGCGACCGCCTGGATCACCATTCTGTTCTTCCCCCAGTGGTGGCAGATCGGCCCGGTCAATCTGTCGGTCATCGTCTATCTGGCCACATTGGCCGCGCTTCTGACGCTTCCCGCGCCAAAGGAGCTACGTCTCCTGCAGATCTGGTTTGGGGGGGCTGCCCTCTTTTTCTTCTTCCTGATGCTCAAGGTGCACACCCACTACTACGTCGCCTTCCCCGCCTGGTGGCTCATCGCCGGCCTGGTTATGTCGAGAGGGTACGACCGGTTGGTTCGAGGCGCGAGGCTGCTTCGGTGGGTTGCCTTGGGCGCAACGGCCGGACTGTGGCTCGTGTGTGCGGGCTACATCTACATCGTCTTCGTGCGGCACACGCCCGAGTATCGCAGCGTCTATCCCGTTGCCAAGCCCTGGTTCTACTGGACCCCTTTTGGCCGTCGTGCCCCAGGCAGTGGCTACTTCGGCTTTCCCTATCTCACAGCCTGGAAGGCCGTGGGCGGGCTGTATGACCGAGGCATCCTGGAAGGAGCATACGACAGCAACCAGAAGGCCAACGTAACCAATTGGTATACACGAGGCGCGCTGAGGTGTCCCGGCAGCGAGTGGTTCGTCGTCGCCCCGGCCGTGGGCGCTTCTGGCGCCATAATACCTGGGTTGATCAACGGCGAGTATATGCCCGCCATAGAGGTCTTGCGCGACGGAGAACCGCAGCTCTGGGTATTTCGGCGCGGCTATGAGGGAGAGCTCCTGCAATACGACCTTGTCCAGTTCGCGGCTGACTTTGACCGACGATTGTCCGCTCCATCATATTGGTTCGGACCACCCCTGGATGAGGTGTTTGAGCCAACTCACTTGGTCAACGCTCAAATGGGCACCGAGTTTGAGCTGGTCGGTTGGGACATCAACCGCCCCATTGTCGTGCAGGGCCACTCGGTGATCCTAAGCCTATACTGGCGGGCCCTGGCCGAGACCGAGGCCGACTTCCACGTCTTTGTGCATGTCGGCACGGACGACCCCGTGGCCCAGGTCGACAGCGTGCCCCGCTGTGGAGAGCGTCCGACCTACCGGTGGCAAGTAGGCGAAGAAGTGGTGGATCGGCACCTGCTCATCGTTCGCGAGGACGCGCAGGCCGGCGTGTTTCCCCTTTGGGTCGGCATGTATGATATCGGGACAAGGCACCGCCTGCCGGTGACCGAGGCCCAGGGAACCCCCCTCGGCGACAGCCTTCAGTTGACTCAGGTGCGCGTGGGTGAGCCTGACTACGAGCTGCCCAGCCCCGCATACCCTCGAAATGTGCCCATTGGAGACAGCATACGCTTGCGGGGGTATGACCTGCCATCGGCGAAGGTAGCCCCCGGCGACACGGTCAGGGTCACTCTCTACTGGGAATGTCTCGCTCCCATGGAGACCAGCTACACCGTGTTCGTGCACCTACTAGGACCCGACGGCAAGATGTATGGTCAGCAGGATAGCATCCCCTGGGGTGGGCGCCTCCCGACCACGCACTGGCTGCCCGGCGAGATGATCGCCGACCAGTATGCTGTGCCCGTGTCGCAAGATGCTCCCTCGGGAACATACACGCTCGCCGTGGGCATGTACGACCTTCAGACGGGGATACGCCTGGCGGCGGTGGACGCTGACGGAACCCCCCTGCTGAATAACAGCGTGCCGATTGGGAAGGTGACCATCCATGAGTGAAGGTCCTCGAGCTTTTGGCAAACCAGTTCAAATCAGGCGTATGAGACTTGGCGATCTTGCCTTTTGGGGATTGGTGAGCTTGATGGTTGCGGCCTTTGTCGCGTGGCACTGGCAGCCTGCCCAGCGATTCCCCTGGAAATTCGACGAGGGCGTCAACGTGATAAAGTCTCGGCTGTTGCTGGCCGGGCACGGCCTATACCGTGAGATTTGGTCCGACCAAGCGCCCCTTTTCACTGTGCTATTGGCGGGGGCATTCTCCATCTTTGGTCAGAGCGTTTTCGTGGGGCGCGCGTTGGTGCTGGGGTTCTCGGCCTTGGTCATCGTGGCCACGGGCTCGATCGCACGACGCCTGGCAGGGCGAACGGCAGCGCTGGCCGCGATCCTCTTCCTGGTGCTGCTGCCGCGCTTTCACCAGCTCTGCAGGGTGATCTTGATCGGCCTGCCCGCCATCAGCGTTGGGCTGGTGGCCCTGGTCGCGGGCCTTGCCTTCCAGGCCAATCGCAAGATCGGGTGGTTGACCTTGTCGGGACTGCTGTTTGGCCTGAGCTTGCTGATCAAGCCGCTAACCGCGCCCCTCTATTTGCCCCTCAGCGCCCTAGCGCTTCTTGACTCTGGTGCGGCGAAACAGCGAATCCGCCTCTGGGTGGCCTTTAGCGCGATTGTCGCTGGCACCCTCTTGCTTACCCTGGTGCTGTTCAGTCCACCCACACTCCTGAGGCAAGTCGCGGGCACCTTGACCCAGGCGAGAGAGGCCGACGGACTATCTCTGGCTGAGAACATGGTCAAGCTGGGCGCCTTCTTTTTCAGGGACAAGTGGAAGCTCTCTTATGCTGGCCTGCTGTCTCTGGCAGTTGTGGGCCTGTTGTGCCTGGTCGTTCGGCGCCGCTGGAGCCATCTGGTGCCCCTGGCACTCTGGTTAGTCGGCGCTCTCGGCACCCTGGTGCTACATTCGCCTCTGCGAGATCACCAGGTTTTCCTCCTCGTGCCAGCCATCGTCGTGTTCGCTGGCCTGGGGGCGCAGCAGGCGCTGGCGGGGCTGAGGACATTCGGTTCCGCCCGCCTCCGCCAACGTTTGCTTACTGTCGCCGCATGCCTCGCCCTGGTACTCACCGCCGTCAACCTGGTCCCAGCGGCCCAGGCAGACCTGGCCATGCGCGTCGATTCGCTGGCCACTCGCGAAGACACACCAACGCGCCTGGACGCCCTGCAATTCCTCCGGTCGCGGACTTCTCCCGACAGCGTCATCATCACCGATGACCCCATGCTGGCCTTCAAATCGGGCCGTCTCATTCCCCCAACGCTGGCCGTGCCCTCTTATCGACGCGTAGAAGCTGGCGAACTCCCTCCGGATCTTCTGATCGATCTCACTCGAGAGGTGCATCCCGCCGCCATCCTTTTTTGGGAACGGCGATTGAAGCGCGTCGCTGAGTATGCAGACTGGGTATCGGCCAACTACTGTCTGATCCGCGCCTATTCTGATGAGCGGTGGATCTATGTGCCCTGCGACTCGGCGGAGATAGCGTCTCCTCAGCCCGCATCGACGCCAGACGGGGTAGCGTTCTTGGGCAGCAGCGTGAAACACCTCGGTGTGAATCCGGGTGACTCTTTGCAGATCACGCTCTCCTGGCACGCCAAGAGCCAAATCAGCCAAGACTACACGACGTTCGTCCAGTTGCTGGATGCTCAGGGCAATTGCTGGGGGCAGGTAGATCAGCAGCCCTTCGACGGCCACTATCCTACCAGCAAGTGGCCCCCTGGCGGCACCTTCATCCAAGAGATCAGCCTGCCGGTGCGAGCCGACGCCCCTGCCGGCGAGCAGACACTGTCCGTAGGGCTCTACGACGCGCAGGTTCACCGTCTGCCTTTGTACGACGCCGAAGACCGTCGCTTGCCAGGGGACCAGGTGATTCTGACTCCGCGTCCAGTCGTACGGTGGAAGGGCCGATTCGATCTGCCTGCTCCCTCCCATGAACGGGAGGCCACTCTCGGAGGTTACGTACGGCTGCTTGGCTATGATCTGGACGATGAGCCCGTGCATCCAGGCGCGGTGGTGACCCTGACTCTACACTGGCAATCCCTGGACGAAATGGATACCAGTTACACGGTGTTCGCTCATATGCTGGATGAGCAGGGAGCCCTTGTGGCCCAGCGGGACCAAGTCCCGGGCGAGGGGGCCTTTCCCACCACCGGCTGGCGACCGCGCGAGGTGATCATCGACCAGCATCGCGTGCTCCTGCCGCAAGACACTCCCGGAGGAACCTATACCTTTGTCATCGGGATGTACGACCTCGAGACAGGCCTACGCCTGGCCGCGGTGGACGCGAACAGAGCGCCCCTGGCCAACGACGCGGTGCCTGTCGGTCAGGTAACCGTTCATGAATGAGCAGCCTCCGAATGGCGTGAAGAGGCGGGCGAAGGGGAAACGCCCCAGGCTGGAGCTGCTCTCGCTGTCGCTTGTCCTGCTGGTTTCCCTCGCACTACGCCTCTCTGACCTGGACGTGTTCCTGGCTGGCGACGAGACCAAGTGGATGTGCCGCAGCATCCTCTTTCAGGCCGGTCTCCGCCGAGGCGACCTCAGGGCCACCTACCAGGCGGAGCACCCCGGCGTGGTAACCATGTGGCTCGGGGCGTTGGCGGCCCCTCTCGCTCAGGCAGGCGAATGGGTTGAGATCTGTCCTGAGACTGGGGGTAGCAAGCTGACCCGCGACGAGGACTATTCCGCACTGGCCCGCTTTCGCTCCCTCATCTCTCAGGCACGACGACTGGTGGCCCTCACCACCTGGCTGGGCATGGTGGCCCTCTACGTGCTTCTCAATCGCCTTCTGGGTAGCAGAACCGCTTTGCTGGCCACGGCGCTGGTCGCCCTGGACCCGTTCCACCTGGCCCTGTCGCGCGTGCTCCATCTTGACGCGTTGCTGGCGACCTTCATGACGCTCTCGATCGTCAGTCTTTTGGTGTACGCTCGCGAGAGCCAGCGCAGGCGCTATCTCATCTTCTCCGCAGTGGCCGGGGGGCTGGCCACGGCCAACAAATCGCCAGGACTGTTCTTGTTCGCCTGGACTGCGCTGTATCTGGGGACACGGGCCTGGGGCACAGAGCCCAAACAGCGTCGCGAACGCCTCCTGGCGGCCCTTCGCGCGATGGTCTTGTGGGGCATAGTTGCCGTTGGCGTGGTGATCGTGCTATGGCCCGCCCTATGGGTGGATCCGGTGGGCACGCTGCGCAAGGTATTCAGCGCAGCGGTAGGCTATGCGCAGGAACCGCATGGTGGGTCCAACTACTTTTGGTTCGCCATACGTCCCGATCCAGGTCCGGCCTTCTACCCCGTCGCCTGGGCCTTTCGCACCACTCCGTGGGTCATGGTGGGGCTAGCATCATTGGCGATCGTGCCTCGAAAGCGGGCACTCTGGCGACGCATCATCCCCCTGCTTCTGTTTGCATTGACCTTTGCCGCTTTCATGACCGTGGGCGCAAAGAAGCTCGATCGGTACCTGCTTCCGGTGTTCCTGCCCCTGGACATTCTCGCGGCCATAGGCTGGATGGCATTGCTCGGCCTGTTGACCGACCGACTGCCGTTAGCGTGGAGGCGGGTTGCGCCCGGCACGGCAACCGTCCTGCTGGCGGTGGGCCAGTTGGCGCTCGTGCTCCCGTACAGACCCTACTACTTTTCCTATTACAACCCCTTGCTTGGTGGGCCGCGCGCGGCTACGCGTGTCCTGCTGGTCGGTTGGGGTGAGGGGCTGGAGAAGGCCGCCGAGTACCTCAACGCCAAGCCCCACGCGGAGGAATTCCACGTCAACACCGGGCACATCTCCCAGTTCGCCCCTTTCTTCCGTGGTCACACCAGCGGCCTCAAGGATCTCGACTTGGCCGAATCGGATTACTACGTCTTCTACTGGAACTACATTCAACGCCGACGCGAGCCTCAGACCCTGGATCGCTTCTATGGGGTGGAGCAACCCGAGTATGTGGTCAACGTCCATGGCATCGACTACGTCTGGATATACGCCAACACCTTGTACCGGCCCGCGCTCGATTACCTGCACGACCATGCAGATCCACAACGCGACGTGGTGCTTTTGGACATGCACGCAGGCTTGAGCAGACACTACGCCGGCCCGCTTACACTGGCAGTTGTGGATGGATCGATGGGCGAGGATCGCATCCTGGCTGGGCTGGCTCAGGTCACGGCAGGCCGTCAGCGGGTCTGGTACCTCACCTTCCCCGACGCGCCGGGCGATTCCCGGGGGCTCATCCACCACCACCTCGGCCAACAGGCAACAGAAGTCCGGGAAGCCAGCTTCGACGGGATGCAGATCGCGGGCTACGATCTCCATCCAGACGCGCTGTTTGTCCCTCCCAGTCCAGAGGTGGAACACGAGGTACACCTCGGTGAGGCAATCGTGTTGGTGGGGTACGACCTGGTCAACGGGCGACTCTGCGCCGGTGAGACGACGGTCATCAGGCTCTATTGGCGGTGTACTGGATCGATGCCCACTAGCTACACTGTGTTCACCCACCTCCTGGGCCCGGACGGAGACAGGTACGGCCAGCATGACAGCATCCCCGTGGGGGGCTCCCGCCCCACCACATCCTGGCTGGCAGGCGACACCATTGTGGATGAGTATCAGATCCGGGTCGCGCAAGACGCACCACCCGGGGAGTATCAGGTTGCGGTGGGGATGTACGATTTCAGCACCGGCCAGCGGCTGCCCGCCTTCGATGTCGAGGGACGCCAGCTACCGGAGAACCGCACCCTGCTTGGGGGCCTCACCGTAGAGGAGAAGGATTGCAGGTGAAGCACAGAGAACGATGCGACCTGGCCCTCTGGTGTCTGACGACCTTGATGGTTGCGGGCCTGGTGGCGTTCTCCCTGGCTGGCTGCCGCGCAGACGGCGCGAGTGAAGCCGACACCATCTTTGCCGATGGCACCAGGCACTGCAAGCAGACGGAGGCGCCGGTCAGCCTCTGGGATCTTCCGGGCGGAGTCCCCTCAGGGGCAAAGATCATCGGTGAGATACCACACGGCACGCGTCTGACCATTCTGGAACGAACCTCACGCTTTGGCATCGACTACTATCTGGTGGAACGTGGGGGAGTGCGGGGTTGGATCCCCAGCATCTTTACCGAGGTTGAGGAGCCCTTTTGCGAGTGATAATCGCGAACTGGAACACCGTGACAGACAGGCACGAGAGCAGAGTCCAGAATGCCTGCGCCACAACGCCTCTGGGAGACAGGGCTGGACAATGACCATCCGTCGGGCAAGGGCTCGGAGTTGCATCTGGTGGCTTTTTCTGCTTTGTGTTACCACGGCTTTTGTGATCCGGGGCTGGGAAGCCATCGAACGGAACACGAACGCCAGCGCCTTTGATCAACGATCCTACCTGGGATTGGGGCTGAACATCCGCGAAGGCAGGGACCCGTCCGACGGCAAGCGCAACCCACTGCTGCCCGGGCTGATGTCGCTGTTCGCCCGACGCAAGTGGGGCTACTACACAGAATCAAAGTTCCTCAATCTGGCCCTTGGCGTCGCCTGCATCCTACTGACCTTCGAGCTGGGCAGGCGGTGGTTTGGCCCCGCTGTGGGCGCATTCTCAGCCGGTCTTGTCAGCGTGAACCCCGCTTTCTTGCACGTGTCTTCTCACGTCATGGCCGAGCCGTTGCTGGCCGCGCTGACCCTTCTGAGTTGGTACTTGATGGCCCAGGCGCTATCCGCGCCTCCCGAAAAGCGGGCGTTGTTCGCCGCCTGCGCAGGGCTCGCTTGCGGTCTGGCCTACGAAACCAAGGCAATAGCCCTGCAAATGGTTCCCGCATTCGTGCTGGGCGCCATCTGGGCCTACAGGCGACGATGGTGGTCCCAGAAGGAGTTCTGGCTCTTTGCCGGGGTGTGGGTGGTCGCGCTCATGCCGCTGGCCGCCTTCAACCTGAAGGAGTATGGCAACCCCCTCTACAACTACAACTTCAAACACGAGATCTACCTGGACAGCCCCGCCCAGCGGCACTTTGCCGACATCAGCGAGGCCCCAACCCTAACGACCTATCTCCAAGGCCACACCCTGGAAGAGATCGCCGGTCGCATGTGGTACGGCCTCCGACAGGTGACCCGCATTCTCTTCAGAGCTCTGGCCCCCCTGGACCTGGAGCGCCTACCGGGAACGTGGGAGATCCTGTGGATCGCAAGCTGGCTTGTGCTCGGCGCGTTCCTCTTCTCCCAGCGCAAGGTTCTGCGCCCCCGATTGCGGCGCCACGCTGCCGCATTCCTATTGCTGGGTGTCATGTTGGTGCTTTCGCTCATCCCTCTGGGCTTCTTTGTCCAGGCCTCGAACGTCGGCCCTCGTTTCATCGTTGTCTTCCAACCGATGATCTACATCCTGGCTATCGGCGCTGTGCGAGAGCTGGTCGTTGCCTGGCCCAAAGTCCCCAAATGGTCGCCGCGCGTTCTGCTGGCCGGCCTGCTGGTCTGGTCGGCGTGGCTGACGGCGCGAGCCGTGCCCCGAATAGTGGGCCATCCATTTGCCCTGGACCGCGAAGCAAACGCGAGGGGAGAGGCTGTTCTCGCCTGGCTCGAGGAAGGCACTCCCTACGGCTCCCGCGTGCTCTGGGGGCCCAGCTACACCCTCCCCAACTGGCTCTTCGAGCGGAGGCTCAGCCTCAAGGACACGCCCTCCAAGGCGCAGACTTGGGAGGGCGTAACCGCGTTTGCCAGCCAGAAGGGACTCGTGTATGCTATTCTTGACTGGGAGATGGTGGGCCGAAGACAGGCTGCCTTTTCCAGCTACTTTGAGGCAGACTATCCCTATGTCATCATCAAGGGTTTGCCGCCGGACTGGGCGCTCATCCTGCCCTACGAGGGAATTCCATGCAATTGGTGTGTGTTCCGCCTGGTGGGGGCCGTGCCACTGAAGCACCAGGCATCCGTCGCCTTGGGCGACTTTGCCCGTCTCGTGGGCTACGAGATACACCCAGAACCCGCCATTCCTGGCGAGCCAGTGCACGTCACTCTGTACTGGCGCGCCCTCAAGCAAGCGTACATCGACTACAGCGTCTTTGTGCACCTTCTGGACAACCAAGACCAGATCGTTGCCCAATCTGACGGCCAACCTGTGCAGGGGTACTACCCGACCAAGCGCTGGCGCCCGGGAGACCTGCTCGGTGATCGTCACACACTCGACATACGGTCGGGTCAACCTCCGGGAGAGTACCACCTGGCCGTGGGCATGTACTACTGGCAGACCCTGGAGCGCCTGCAGGCCTTTACCCAGGACGGAGCGCGAGTTCCCGACGATTACGTCTTGTTGTCTCAGCCCGTCATCATTACGGGCCTCGACTTGCCAAGTGAGCATCCCTGAAGCAGCGCTAAGGCCAGGGGCGCATCGGGTCTTGCAGGAGAGCAGATACCAACCCGAAGGCGGCACACAGTGACACGCCAAGCCCAGATGGCCCAGCATACACGCCAAGAGTGGATCACCCTTCTCTTGGCGGGCCTCATCTTGCTCGGTGGCCTGCTGTGCTACGCCTATCGCATCGACAAGTGGATGGCCAGCGACGACGAGGGTGGCTACCTCTACGCTGCCTGGCGCATTTCATTGGGGGAGCTACCCTATCGCGACTTTCTGACGCCACAACTGCCGGTGTTCCTCTATCCTGGCGCGCTGGTGCTGAGAGGGACGGGCAACTCGGTCGTGGCCGCCCGCCTGTCCTCCGCCTTCTACACGATCGCGGCTGCCTGGCTGCTCTTCTTGACCCTCCGTCGTGTATGGGGTTCTCGCCCGGCGCTGATGGGCCTCGCTCTGTTCGTCGCTCAGCGCGACGTTTTCTGGGCCGGACGGTTTTTCCGTCCCGAGGCGCCCATGCTCTTCTGGTCGGGCCTGGGAAGCTACCTGTTCGTACGAGGATACCTCTCTCGACACCGCAGAATCCTTGCTTTCTCGGGCGTGGCCTTTGGCCTGTGCACCATGTCCAAGCTGTTCGGTGCGTTGTCCGTGGCTGGAATCGGTCTGTTCCTCCTCATAGAAGCCGTTCGTGCGGGGAAGCGGCGAGATGCGATCTCGGCAGGTCTGGTCGTTGGGGTCACCTTCGTTGCCACCGTGGCCGCCATCGGTGGGATCTTCTGGGCACTGACCCCCGACTTCCTGGGAGCTGTCCTGGGACATCACTTGCGACAGGGCAGCGGCACACCGTTCCGACTGGTACTGCTGAAAAGGCTCGTGCTCTATCGAGACTATGCAACCACTCAGCCACTCTACGTGCTGGCCGCGCTGGTTGGCGTCCTGGTCAGCTTCCGCCGCCGCGAACGGATCGGCACCATACTCGCATATCATCTCTCAACTGCTCTCAGTTTCCTGCTGATCACCCGCAGCCTGCAGGGGCGCCACCTCACCTACCTTGTTCCCAGCCTGGCCGGGCTGGCCGCGCTGACCTTCAACTGGATATGGGACCGCATCACGGGTCAGCAGGCCTGGGGGTCGCCGCGGGCTTTGGCAGGAGCCTTGATCGGTGGCGGACTCTGCCTGTTCTCCCTCTGGCCCCATGTCGCATATGGCGCCTGGGTGGCCAGTTGGGAGGAACACACCACCGAGAGCTGGACGACCTACATCCAGAGCCACACCGGGCCGGACGACTTTGTCATGTCCGACTATCCTGGTCTGAACTTCTTTGCGCGCCGGCGCACCACCCCCATCGCCGCCGGCATCTCACGTGGCGCAGCGCTGAGCGGGCAGATCATGGGCAGCGATCTGATCCGCGAGATTGAAGACCACGACGTCCAGATGGTGCTCCTCAACGTGGCCCAGGGCAGCCATCAGTTCGTCAACTTGCGGGACTATCCAGCCTTCAAGCAGTACGTCCAGACTCACTTTCATCTGTCTCGACGAGCCGAATACGACTACCGTCTGGTCGAAGTGTACTCTCGCGAAGACCTATGGGAGGGCGACCAGGCGTCGGTCAACTTTGGCAACGCTGCCAAGCTCACTGGGGTTCGTTGGCTGGCGAACCAGACAGCGCCAGGCGAGAGCCTGCAGGTAGCCCTGCGCTGGCAAGCGCTGGCGCCCATGCCCGAGGACTACTTGGGGACTCTCACCCTGGTGGATGGCCATGGGCGTCTTTGGGGACTGGGCAGCAAGCTTCTCGCGGACGTAGACAGGGACACCTACTGGGACGAGGAGGGGCTGGAACGAGCCGTGTTGATCCCCACTTCCCGGTGGCCTGTCGCCGAGGCTACCATTCAGACCTTTGAGCTACCTGTGGACCTGGCCACGCCGCCCGGCGCGTACTTTGTGCGACTGCGCGTGCATCCCGAGCACGTCTGGAACGGTCTGCCGGTGATCGATGTGGCCGGCGCTGCCTCCGGCTACGACGTTAGGCTGGGCCAGGTGCAGGCTCTTCACGCCCAGAGCCCGCCCGATCTGTCCCTGCTGTCGATGGACCATCGCGTTGACCTGCTCCTGGGTCCAGGTCTCCTGCTTGTCGGCCACTCATTGCCTCCCTCGGAGGCCCGACCGGGCGATAGCCTCGGCCTGTCTATGGTCTGGCAGGCGCTGGGCGAAGGCGAGCGGCCGTGCCAGCTCCAGCTCAGCCTGCGGGGAGAGGGGCAGACCTGGGGAGAAGTTTTCACCAGCCTGGTACGTTCGGACTTTCCACCCACGCAGTGGCAGGATGGCGAAGTGCTGCGCGGGCAGTACGATCTCATAGTGGACGCCGAAACCCCTGCCGGAGAATACGAGCTCTGGGCCGAGCTGCTCGACGAGCGCGGGGGGGCTGTGGGGTCACCACACCTGATGGGCCAGACAAACGTGGCCGGGCGCGAACGTCTGTTTCAGGTGCCCCACTTCGCCCACGAGGTGGGCGCTCAGCTAGGGGGCGCTGCAACCTTGCTCGGCTATGACCTGGCCCAAGGAGCGGTGCGGCCGGGAGAGACCATATCACCTGGGCTATACTGGAGGGCCGATCAAAGGATATCGGTGGCCTACACCGTGTTCGTGCACCTCATCGACCAGGAGCAACGCGTCTGGGCTCAACAGGACAGCCAACCGGTGCAGGGCACCCATCCCACCACCGGCTGGCTGCCCGGCGAAGTCATAGTAGATGAATACGTCCTGCGCGTCCCAGAAGACGCCCCGGACGGGACCTACTTGATCGAGGTGGGGCTTTACCATGCTGCCAGTGGCCAACGCCTCCCGGGCACAGACGCCCAGGGGAACAAGCTGGAGAGCGACCGCATTCTCCTGGGCGAGGTGGTGGTCAGCCCGGACTAGGGTCCGCAGAAGATCAGGTCAGGCGACAGGAGGTTCGTAGCGTTGGCGCCTGCACAGCGAGGCATGACCTCGCCCGAGGAAAAAGGGGGAATCACGGCTTTGGAGTTACAGCGGGCCGAAGTGATCATGCCGGGCGGCATCCCCTTGACTCTGGAGGCGGAACGCTACCTCGAGATCACCCCGGAGACCTGGGTCCTGAGTGTCGCCTGCGGCACCGGAGAGATCGAGTGCTACCTTGCCCTGAAGTATGGATGCAAGGTCCTGGGAGTGGATGTCCATAAGGACCATGTTGCCAGGGCTCAGGAGAAGGCGCGAGCGCGGGGACTTGGCCACCTCGTTCAGCTCGCGATCGGCAACGGAAACGCCCTTCAGGCGGGTGCCGGCACGTTCGACCTGGTCTACTGCAGTGGCGCCTTCTCCGATTACCTCCGGAATGGTCTGGCCGAATTCTACCGCGTTCTCAAGCCCGGCGGAAGAGCGGTGGTCATCGATATCATCTTTCGGAGCGAACACGTCCCCCCTCACATAGAGAAATACTGGTCTGTGGGAGCCACGAGGGTCACGACACTGGCCGGCAGATGCCGCGATTTTGCGGGCCACGGGTTCGGGACTGTGTTTGCCCAAGGCTATCACCAGCCCTCATGGTGGGAGGCGTACTACGAGGACAGGGAGCCGACTCCAGGCTGGCAGGCAGAGAGAGCCAGGTACAGGGTCCACAAGGACTGGGTCGGGGTGGGTCTTTTCGTCATGGAAAAAGATTAGGGAGGAAAGAACGTGCACGCAACCAACTTTCGGAAGCTTACGCCAGTGTCGCTCAAGGGGGTGACCATTGCAGACCGGTTCTGGGCACCTCGCCAGGAGGTGAATCGGACGGTCACTCTCCCCGCCGAATACGAGCAGTGCAAGAAGACCGGGCGCATCGATGCCTGGAAGCTCGACTGGAAGCCTGGACAGCCAAACCCTCCACACCACTTTTGGGATTCGGACACGGCCAAGTGGATCGAGGCGGTGGGGTATAGCCTAGCTACCCACCCCGACCAGGAACTGGAAGAGTTGGCCGACGCGGTCATCGACATGATCGCCGATGCACAGCAGGAGGATGGATACCTCAACATCCATTTCACTGTGGTCGAGCCCCAGAATCGCCTACGGAACTTGCGCGACATGCACGAGCTCTACTGTGCCGGCCACCTCATGGAGGCAGCCGTCTCATACTACGAGGGTACCGGCAAGCGCAAGTTGCTCGATGTCATGTGTCGCTATGCCGACTATATCGATTCGGTCCTCGGCCCTGAGGAGGGCAAGAAACGGGGCTATCCGGGGCATGAGGAGATCGAGCCGGCCCTGGTAAAGCTCTACCGGGCGACCGGCGAGCAGCGATACCTCAAGCTGGCCAAGTTCTTTGTCGATGAGCGCGGGCGCAGACCACACTTCTTCGACCTGGAGGCTCGAGAGCGAGGAGAGGACCCGGCCGCACACCGAGGCGGAGGGTACGACTACAATCAGAGCCACCTGCCAGTGCGAGAGCAGACTACGGGTGAGGGGCACGCCGTGAGAGCGATGTATCTCTACAGCGGCATGGCCGACGTGGCAGCAGAGACCGACGACGAGACTCTGCTGGCGGCCTGCGAGCGGCTCTGGGGCAACGTCACCCAGCGTCGCCTGTACATCACCGGCGGGATAGGTTCCTCGGCACGAGGCGAGCGCTTCACCTACGACTATGAGCTTCCCAACGACGCCGCATATGCCGAGACCTGCGCTGCCATTGGGCTGGTTTTCTGGGCACACCGGATGCTCCAGTTTGATGGGAATGCCGTCTACGCCGATGTCATGGAGCGGGCTTTGTACAACGGCGTATTGAGCGGCATCTCCCTCGATGGCCGGCGCTTCCTTTATGTCAACCCGCTTGAGGTTGACATGCAAGCGCACAGGCACAAAGCGGAAAGGTTCGGCAGGCCACGATTCTCCCCCACACGACAGGAATGGTTCAGTTGTGCTTGCTGCCCGCCCAACATCGCCAGACTGCTCGCCTCGCTCGGAGCGTACATCTACTCCCAGGCCGAGAAGGAGGTGTATGTCCATTTGTACGTGGAGGGCAGCGTAGAACTCGGTATCGACGGACACGCGGTGGCGCTGCAAGTGGAGACCGACTATCCCTGGGGTGAGACGGTCACCATCGCAGTGCATCCCGACCAAGCGACTGGCTTCTCTCTGGCTCTTCGCATTCCGGCATGGTGCCGCGCGGCCGAGGTGCAAGTGAATGGTGAGCAGGTGGGAATCAAGCCCCTTATGGACAAGGGCTACGCCAAGATCAGGCGGGTTTGGCAGCGAGGCGACGAGGTGACGTTGAGATTGCCCATGGATGTGGTGCGGCTGGAAGCCCATCCGGCAGTGCGCGCGAACTGCGGCCGCATCGCCCTCCACCGCGGGCCACTGATCTATTGCCTGGAGGAGGCCGACAACGGAGGCAATCTCAGGGACATCTCCCTGCCAGATGACGCCGAGCTGCGGGTCACTTTCGACGAGAACCTGCTCGGCGGCATCGCCGTGATCCATGCCGAGGGAAAGCGACGAGACCTATCACGATGGAAGGACCGCCTCTATCAACCTCTCTCATCGGCAACCAGAACCATCGCACTCAAGGCCATCCCCTACTATGCCTGGAGCAATCGCACTCCTGGCGACATGCTGGTCTGGATCGGACGGGGGTAAGCTGCCTGTAGCCTTGCGCCATGTGTCAGAGGGAGCGCGAGCATCTCGCAGCGACATAAAGGGCTGCCGGGACGATGGCATGGCATCCCGCGCTTTTGTTTCTGAAGCTGGTGTGGCGTATAATGGCCTCAGCACGAGCCCTGGCATGGCGCCATCGGCGGAGATGACTCTGCAAGGGAAAGGAGAGTAGAGCAAGATGCCTGAACAGAGGGTTTTTCATGCTCCTGGCGTGGACATTCAGGATCTGGGCCAGCAGCTCTCCCAGTGGTTTGAAAGGGAGGGCTTCGAGGCCCAATCCCTGGAGGGTCCCGGTGGCGGGCTGGTGGTGCAGGCCCGCAAGACAGCGGGTTGGCGGGCCCTGGTGGGGATGGAGGCAGCACTCACCGTGACCATGACCGTTCAAGGTGAGAACCTCCTGGTGCAAACCGCCGCCGCCAAATGGGTGGACAAAGCCGTGGTCGGCGGCCTGGGTGCGCTCCTCTTTTGGCCAGCGCTGATCCCCGCAGCCTACGGCGCGTGGAAACAGAAGCAGCTCCCGGAAGAGGTTCTTCGGTTCATCGGTCAGTATGTCGCCGCCGGGGGCGGGTCGCCTTTCGCCACAGCGCCAACTGCTCCCACACCAGCGGCAGCCATCCCTGTTGCACCCAGCGAGGGGATTGCCTGCCCAGAGTGTGGCTCAGTGGTACGGGAGGGAGCCAAGTTCTGCGATGGCTGCGGGGCCAGTCTTCGGGTGACCTGCCCCCAGTGCGGCGCCGAGCTGCGCCCTCAGGCCAAGTTCTGCGATACCTGTGGAGCAAAGGTATCGCCATCATCCGAGGCCTGAACGAGGCCACCAGCAGGTGGCCGGCGCCCCACCCCACGAAGCCGCAAGGGCGGGTCGGCGGCGCTCCGATAGGCCACGTTGAAGGGAGGTGCCATGAGCGAGACGCTGAAGGCGGGCGTGATAGGATTGGGGATCCTGGGTAGCCAGCACGCTCAGTTCCTGCATCGCCACACAAGGGTAGAGTTGCTTGGCGTGGCCGACATTCGATCGGACGCAGCTCGTCGGGTCGGGCACGAGCTGGGGGCCCAGCCCTATTCAGATTACCGAGAGATGCTGCGCGACCATGCCCTGGACCTGGTGACCGTGGCCACGCCCGACAACCTGCACCGCGAGCCAACGGTGGCCGCGCTGGAAGCCGGCGTGCCCAACATCATGCAAGAAAAGCCCCTGGCCACCACCTGGGAGGACGCTGTGGCTATCTACGAGGCAGTGGAGAAGCACGAGGCCCACCTCTTCATCAACTTTGCCAATCGTGCTGCACCGCTGGACATCGCCACTCGTTATGTCATCCAGAACGGCCTGCTTGGCCGCGTGGTCTATGGTGAGTCTCGTCTGGACGACAACATCTCTGTTCCCACGCAGATGTGGGGCCATCGCTCCGAGGCGTTTGCCGGAGGCTCCTCCACCGCTCACTTTCTCCTGAGTCACGTGGTAGACCTGCTGAGGTGGTACTTTGCCCCCGCCGAGGTCAAGGAAGTGTACGCCATCGAGCAGCGGGAGGTCCTTGGCTACACACCTGACCTGTACGATGCCCATCTCACGTTCGACTCGGGCTTGAAGGTGAGGGTAAAGGCCGAGTGGATCAAGCACATCGACGAGTTGGTCGAGTTCTACATCTGCTTCTCTGGCACAAAGGGCACCCTGATCTACAACAAGCGTGGTGGGTTCGGCACCAGCACCGGCTGGCGGGCCAATGTGGCCAGGGACATCACGCCCGAGGAACTTTTGGCTCACCAGGAGGCACTGCGCGCCTGGGGTGCGAACGTGGCCGCCCTGCTTCACCGGCCCTCGCCAACTGCCGGCAGACTCTCGGCCGGGGGTGGGGAAATGTGCCCCGCCCTTGAGTATCGTGGCCTGGGCTATGGGCAGACCATGCCTCTGGTCGGCCACTGCATCGACGCCATCCTGGAAGACACCTTGGAGCCCAAGTCCTGGCAGGGATTGGGAGCACTTCCCACTCACCACGACGGCCTCAAGCAGACCCAGATCACAACCGCCATCGTCGAGTCTGCGCGGACGGGCAAGGTCGTGCAAATAGTGTAGCCTGCTCCGGTCAGGGGCGGGCTGCGACATCGGTGGCGCAGTGCCCCGAAGAGGTCGTTTTCGCCGCCTCCAGCGTACCAGACGGAGAAGAGTATCGAACAACTCGCTCCTACCTGTCCGGGGGCAGACTAGTGGCCTGCTGCGCTTACGCCTCGCTTCGCATGGCGTAAGCGAGAGCAAAGAACGAAGACAGGCTACAAAGACAGCGGCGATCCTCCTGATCGCCCTTCGACCGGGCGAATACGAGATTCGCCCCTACGCGGTGAAGGCGGATCTCGTGTGCCCTTTTTCGATGTTGTCAGGGTAGTTGAGAGATGCGGCTGTACGGAGGGATCGAGGCTGGCGGCACCAAGTTCGTCTGCGCCGTGGGCAGCGGACCGGACGGGATAGTGG
>SDBU01001567.1_pt1 | contig 32279 bp, 25 predicted proteins | sample 2277071 | NCBI WGS metagenome assembly SDBU01 (sample SAMN10397929, study PRJNA504765) | marine sediment metagenome | isolation source: marine sediment core GS08_GC12, 126 cmbsf | place: Arctic Ocean: Gakkel Ridge, Loki's castle | collected 2008 | reverse complement strand
GCCAAAACAGCCGTTATCGTTAACCTGACAATATTTACAACAATAGCAACTGGGACGGCAGACAAAAAAAGTATCCATTTGAAAGCGGCCTTCAGGGAAACAACATAGGCAAGTGCGCCGCTCAATGCCAGTAAGGACGTCAACGATCGGAGCCCGGAGCAGGCATCCACCACTTCCAAGGAGGTGTCTGCGAGATGTAATATATTTCCCTCCCGAAAAACCGAAATGCCCATCAAATCAATGGCCTCTGCCGATAATTTGGATGCAAAAAGTTGTAAGGGGAAAGCAACCTTATTCCAGATAATTGAAGGGATAGGGACCATCAATATTAAATAGAAGATCGGTACGGCAATCTTTTTGGTGATTCCTGATCCTAAGAAGTATATAGAGATGCCAAAAATAGTCATGATGATGGCAACCCTCATCATGAAAAGCTCAGCTCCGATATTCCCAACAATATGTAAAACCATACCGGATCCAATAACAAGTATGCCCCAATTAGTAGGAGTTAGAGCTTGTAGAGATATGTTCTCCCTCTTTTGCCATATCATAAAAGCGGCAACAAAAGGTATGAGGAACCCGTGCGAAAAATTTGGATTATCAGACCAATCCTTTATTAATTTAAAGATGGAATGATGGAAAAGTATCAAGAATGAGGAAGATAGTATAAGAACTTGAAGATAGAAGGATGATATAAGTCTCTGCACTATGGAACCTTGTTTAGAAAATAAAAGTTAAATGTCAAATGTTAAAACCCAAATTTCACATCAATGTCAAATCTCAAAACCTAAAAGGGATTATTAGGCTTGAGATAATGTGCTTCAAGATGGAATATATTCCTGCAATATGGGTATGAGAAGTTTTGAAAAAGCTTTTAGATCTTTTAAGCTTTTTTCCTCGTCTTCATTTACAATCGGTGACATGAGCCTGATAAACGATCCATCTGTTCTACGCTTTGAAATGGAATCCAAGACGAGGTAAATCTTCTGAAGATATTCAGAGACAATGAATCTCCCACGAGACTGAAACCAGTAAAAAACCACCTGCCTCTGGGTTTGTTTCTTTATAATTAATTTGATAACCGTGACTTTATCAGGTATATTTTGGGGCATTATCAATTCTTCATGAGATGACTGTATAATATTCCAACCGCCACCTGGCATACAATTTTTGGGAGAATGAATCAGATCCCCTTCTCGTTGGCTCTGGTAAAAACCAACGTAGAGCTGGACAAAACGACCATCGGGTGTGTGGTAGTTGGAAAGGATTGAATCATCAACACCCAGAGCATCATAGATTTGTTGATCAAAATGCTGTTCTTTCCCCATCCACTCACCAATCTGCTCTGGGAAGCTTGAGAAGGGTCTATTTGGTTGAATAGTTTCACCATGGCTTAGGTAACTGAGGCCAATTGTTGTTAAGATCAAAATGGCTGAAGCTATGAAGGTGCGTCTAAAAGACATACTGTTCGCTGTCATTAGAAACCTACGCTAGGGCGACACGATCAGGTTGACGTCCGCTATAAAACGACTCGGCACTTGTTTAGTGGGTCCCTTACCTATATCAGGCGTATTAACAGCATTTCTCTTGTATACCCTAACGATTTCTCCACGAGGAAATTTCGCAGACATTTTCGGATGCAGACGATAATAGTCCGGTGACAGGTGGATGTAATAGCTCTTCAATAACCGGTAGTTCTTTTCTGATATGTCCTGGGGGTAAAGTGGTTCGAATGCAACCACAAGAATTTCCGGCACCTCAGATCTATCCCTGTATTGACTCAGGTTTTCATAACGCAGCCGATTTCCATTGAAAAGCCCTTCGGAACGATAAACTGCGATCTTGTGAGAGTTTGAGAGCAATGTTTCAAGGCTTTGAGAGGTCTCTTTGATAGTGTATCTGCGGCTTATGTATCCGGGCGCTATGCTGAGAATTGAGATTAGCATGTACGTCATTGCGAAGATGCTAACACCATGAGAAAAACTGATTTGCCTCCAATAGCCTCCAAGGCTTATAACAAGAATAGAAGCCCCTGAAGCCACAAGCAAAAAAGCCAGTCGCCATATAAGAAACAAATGAGTATTAGGGGTAGGCCAGAAAGCCTGGTTGCTTAGCCCTGATGCATGAAGCAGCAACCAAAGCATCGTTGCGATTACGGGAAAGGTTAGGGGGAAAAGGATAGCCTTTCTGCTAGTCTTTACTCGGTATGCCACGTAGCTGGTTGCAATCTGTATGATGAGAATACCCACAAGCTTATCTTGAAGTCGCATTGGTTCAGTCACACCTAAACCGAATACGGAGGCGAAAAAAGGGGAAAGGAATACGGCAGTGGGAAAGCTGAGAATACCCAGGTGCAAGATATTATAGAGCCCTTTCCCTTTTGAGAAGGACAATATCAATTTTTTGAGTTTTACACGCTGAAGAAGATTTAGACCTATTGTGATGCCGATCGCCATCGGCATCAGGATATGGACCTTATACCGCGTTGGTGAGTATCCAAACGATAATATAATCAACAAATAGACTGCGAACCAGACACCCGAAGTTAGCATGTAACGGCGTGTTTGAAAATCAATGTCATTTCGATCGGCAGCTATCCATCCCAAAATCGATAGCCACAGACCAAGCGCCCATGTGCTAAATGTGGTAGAAAGAATATTTTCAAAAGGGAAACTGATTATATTGTACACCAAAGAGCTCGGCCAACAAACGAATCCTCTGATGAGTGTGAAATTATAGATGAGAGAAGCCTTGTCAGCTAGATGACCAGGCAAATAGATCAAGATGAGTAACACGAGAGGGAAGATGAATCCGGTCCAAAATAAGATGAGATCGCGCCATTTCTCTGCATGCAATCCTCTTACCAAGTTCTTCCGCGGCATGAAGAATATGATAAGCGAAAATATGGGCAGAAACATCACCATATGCAACTTCATGCCCACAGCAAGACATAACAGTATGCCGGCAAAAACCATCCTGATGACTGAGCCATTACTTGAAACGATAATGAAATAGATGAGGACCTGGAATAGCATGATTGCCATTTCCGGCACAGCAACCCTGCTGAGCATGACCAGGTCTGTCTGGAATGCCATGAGTGTCACTCCCAATAGAAGTGCCTCAACCGTGACTACTCGACGCAGGGATACCCAGAAAAGGACAAGAGCCGCACTTCCACACAAGGCGCTAAAAAGCCTTGACGTGAATATGCTCACCCCACCAAGGGAGAATGCAAGGTAGTTCACAAGCTGAAACAGTGGGCCAACAACGAAATGGATGTTATGTTTCTTTTCGAGCAGCAAATTTTCAAACAGGGCCAGGTTACGGGCATTTTGGACCCACCGACCTTCATCGGTAATATAGCCAGCCCACGAGTAATAATGCGGATCCGCGTCCAAATAGATAAACCGAAGGGATATCCCAAGAATCACGAAGGCAACGGCGAGCCATGAGAGATTCTTGGCATTGACTAATCTGTTTTCAATAGCTACAGGACTTTCAGAAATCATTCACAAGTTTCCTATCCGGGGCAGTGTGGCGATTCTATGGTCTAGAAGCACAGTTTACAGTGCATTTAGGTTCGGAATTTATGTGATAGCCAGCAAAGGGAAAATGTAGCACCGCTATAAAAAAAATAGAGTAGATACATCCCGAATGCGAGTAGGGTAAATTTGAAACCATTGCGTCTCAGAAAAAAATCAAATAGCTTGTAATTTAGCACTAAAATACCAACTACAAACAAAGGGATGAGGTAAATGAGTTCAGTGAAATAAAATGATAACGCAAAAAGAATGATGGCCAGACCAAGTAAACCTGTACTTATTTTTTGGGATAACTTAAGATTAAGATCGCCTGCAATCTCTTGGTTTTCTAACATTAATTGGGCCCACGGAATTGCTCGGTGGAAAATGTCGGTGCGAAGTAATGATTTCAATGTCCATTTTTTCAAGTGCTTTACCTGTAACTCTTTATCCAGCAAGATTCGATATCCCATTTTTTTGAACCGATATCCCATCTCAATATCCTCAATAGAAGGCCTTGAATATTTATTGTTATCGAATCCACCTACTGAAAAAAACATGTTTTTACGAACTGCACCACAGCCAGCCCAAAACGTTACTGCCTCTGTGCCAGATATCTGGTGCACGAAATGATGACGAAGGTTCATATATTGCGAGCAGAAGTTCTTTTTCGCAGGATCATCATCGTAAGAGCCAAACAGGGCCCCAATGTGGGGATTTTTGGAAAAGTCTCTGACCACGCGGGCAATTGTTTCCGGTTGAATCAAAACATCTGAATCCACAAAAAGGAGGATGTCACCCTTCGCTTTTTCGGCCCCAAAGTTGCGCGCTGCGGCTGGACCAGACTGACTCTGAAGCTCATGCACTAAGGCACCATTTTTAAAAGCTACTTCGGCTGATTCATCCGAAGATCCGTCGTTCACAACGATGATTTCATAGGAAGAATATGAGGACTTTTTTATGGCCTCAAGACAATGGGTGAGATCATGAGCCGCATTATGAACAGGAATAATCACAGAGACCAAAGGCTGCCTTTGCATGATCACCTCCCAATTTACGATAGTGTTTTCGAATACGGGTCACTGTCTACTTAAAAAATGCGCTTTCGCCAAAGAACGCCTGGTCAATAACCCTTGTCCCTTCACCCGCACCCTTCAGCCTTCGTAGCCACCTGGGCGAAACGGGCCGAGGAGATGGGCTAGAGTGGGGGTGACTTGAGATACTTACTAGGAATGGAAACGTTTGGGCGGGTGGGATGTGAACCATTTTTCTGAGCAAAGCTTAGCGAATGAAAAAATGGTCCAAAAAAATAAAGCAACGATCTTATGAAAGGTGTGTTTCTGACCGCATCATAGATGGCTACTTGGATTTTTTCGAAGGTGGAGAAATCTTTGAGTTCTTCACTACTGATAGTGGGGAGAAAAATGTTTTCTTCGGTAAAAGCGCACCGCTTCAGCAGATTCTTCAGTTCCGCACAGGAAAGCAAAGTAATGTTATCGTAGGAAATGCCTTTTACGAGTCTGACATAGCGGTTCATCCATTTTCTCGGCAGAAAACCCACACCCCAAATGCGTACATGAGGCTCGGGAGTAATACTGAACCTGTTCGGTGTTGAAAGGAACAAAGCACCCTTTTCGTGGAGAACGCGATTGCATTCTTTCAGGGTTAATTCCTGATTTCTCACATGTTCGAGAACAGCCTCTGCGGCAACCAGGCCGAAGCTCTCATCCGCAAAGGGAAGATATTCAGCACAGCAGCAAACTAGGGGCAATTCTAAGCCCAATTCCTCAAACCTTTTCCTCGCAATAATTAACCATCGAAAAGCGATATCGGTCCCAATCACATGATCGAACTCTTGCTTTAGGGATGCGAGAAATCCTCCAGTTCCGCAGCCTATTTCCAAAACAGCATTACTATTAGGAATGCGGTGGTTCTTGGTGAATGACTTGATCTCTTTTAGGTGCTGGATTCCTCTATCAATTGATGAAAAGACATTTCTTATAAAACGTTTGGCACGATCAGGTGAAACCACCGGCGTAATTTCCCAATAGAACTGTACCAATTCTTTAAAACTTAGTTTGTGAGATTGAGCCATTAAAAGCTTTGCTTTATCGCGGTCATCTTCATACTCAATGTATGGATCCGGAAAAACACGGAAATCTGGTATGCCAAGGACGACAGGATATGTTTTGCCACAATCCAGGCATGAATAATTGTCACCGCTAAGGTCCAGCGCTCCTTTGCACTGCGGGCAGCAAAAGTCTAAAGAAGGTGTCATCAAATTGTGCCTCACATTTTCCTAGGTAAGTTCTCTTAAATGCCGAAAAACCTGTCTCATTCCCAGATAAAGGTCCATTGGACGGCTCGAAAGTGCCCTAAAAAACCTAAAGCGTGTAACGTAATACATATCGATCCTCTTTAGGAGATAAGGGTCACAATCAGCTTGGACTTTGCCCAACCTGGTGGAACAGGCACAACCAAATTCTCGTTGGACAATTCCTTTAGTTTTTCTGTCGTATTTCCCATAGGGATAAGCGAAGACCTTTACCTCTGCACCAACATGGTCTTCAATATCCAGCTTGGATTCTACGATTTCCTTTTCCGCTTGCTTGGTTGTGATTCGGGTCAAATCAGGGTGGTTCAGTGTATGCGCACCGACTTCAAAACCATAATTGTTCATTTCTTTGATTTCGCTCCACGAAAGTAAAGGGGTGTGTTCAATAGAAGCTGAATTGCTAGGCCAGTCATTCATTTTCCCACAATACTTGTTTACTAAAAAAATGGTCCCACTAAATCCATAGGTTTTCAGAATTGGGAATGCGTGAATGTACGTGCTTTTATATCCATCGTCAAAAGTGATCACCAATTTTTTTGGTGGGATCGATGTTCCTTTATGGAGAAGCGCTCGCAATTCGGAAATAGAAAGGGTCTGATACCCATTTTTCCAGAGAAACCCCATCTGGTTCTTAAACATGGAGGGGGAAGTGGAGATGACAGAACGGCTCTCATCCAGAGAATGGTATGTCAAAATTGGAAGTTTTTCCGACCGCATTGGAAGCCCTTGCCCTCGTTTGCAGATTATCCCAAGCCAATTCTATGTTTAGCACGGAAAGACAACCGGGAGGGTATCGTAATTAGGAATCGGGCGCTCGTTTTTTACTCCGCATCTTTGAGATCAACCCGAAATATTTATCTAGGTGACAATCAGCGGTCCAGTGTTTCAGATATCCTGCATATCCTTTTTGTCCTAAATCATTTCGCAAATTTTGGTCTCTTCCCAACGCCCGCATTGCCGCGACCAGCTCAGAATCATCTCTGTATACAAATCCACCTCCGCTTTCAAGCACCGGTTCAGGGAGTGCGCCTGTATCTTTGACGATCACCGGGGTCTTGTTTGAAAAGGCCTCTATGGTTATCTGGCCAAAGGTTTCGTAGCACAATGAGGGTACAATAACGGCAGTGGCATTGGAATAAAGCGTCATTAATTCTTTATAAGGTAATGCTCCCAAGAACTTGATCCGCGGAAAGCCTCTCGCAAGACGTTGCAATCTCCCCTGATACTTGCCATTCCCAGCGATAAGAAGGTTGGCTTGCGTGTACTCCTTGAAAACCGGAATCAGTTCCTGGAGTCCCTTGATCTTCTCCAGTCTCCCGGCAAAGAGGAAGTAAGTGTGATCAGCTTGGACATAATTCTCGCCCATGATGGCCTTGTTCCTGGTCTCCGGCGGTTTTGGTGCAAACATGGGGATATGCGCCGTGGGAATCTGAAGTCCCATCTTTTTGTGCATATGTGCCGCGAATTTGCTGGGCGATATGAACATGTCTATGTACCTGATAGATTTGTCCATCAATCTTGTGTAGCGCCATAGTTGGGGCGGGCTCTTGTGGATCATGCTGCAGAGAAAACAACTTGGCGAAATGCATGCATTTTGGTTGAACTTAACCAGGACATGCATGGGACACAAAAGCCAGTATTCATGCATCGTATAGAGCTTTATGGCATGACCGTATCCCAGCACTGCAGGGCCGCCAATCAATGAAATGTTGTGAAAGTGTATGACATCGAAATTTCCATTTCCCATAATGTGTTGTATTTTTTTCTTTTTGAAACCGGGTGTCCCTATCTGCTGAGTCCATAGTGGTGATAAAATACCCGCTTTGCTTTTCATGGCATGTACAGTTATATTGGGGTGGTTGTGAACCTCCCTGGCAGGTTCACTCGAGCTTAATGAGCGATAGCCATCGATGCAGTGGATAATATCCACATAATGACCCCTCTTGGCCAATTCATTGGAAAGCCGATACACGTACATGCCGTCTCCTCCAAAATGATACGGAGGATAGAACGTGGTGACCATGCAGAAATGGAGGGGCCTATCCATTCTTTACCGACTCCCCTGCCAGGTCTTTGAAGACAGATATTAATTTTTTTGCTGCAGTTTCCCAAGTGAATTTTTTCGACTGGGCAAATCCCCTCTGTTTCATTTGATCGCTCAGATTATCATCGCTGATCACTTCTTTAATCACTTTGAACATCATTTCCGGATTGTGTGGATCAAAAAAGCGCCCGGCGTTGCCAACGATTTCAGGCAACGAGCCCCGGTCGCTTGAAACAACAGGCGTCCCGCAAGTCATAGCCTCTACTGCTGGAAGACCAAAACCCTCTTCCAGCGAAGGAAATACCAGGGCAGAGGCGGCATTGTATAGGTAGGCCAGTTCCGAGTCCTCTATAAAGCCAGTAAATATAACCCTCCCATCAAGAAAGAGGTCCTCAACGTAGGACTTTAGAGATGGATAATCGGAATAGAAGGAATCCTTCTCATAATCTCCCACAAGAACCAGCTTCACGTCAGAAAATCCGGATTCTTTAGTGAGCCGGTGGTAAGCGGCAATCAGGGCTTTCAAGTTTTTGTGAGGGCTAATACCCCCCACATAGAGCAGGAAACGTCCATCAGACTTTAGGTGATAACGACGAAGGGCCTGAAGCATCCCCTGGTTTCTAGGTAGGGCTGAAAATACTTGGCTGGGCCCCTCTGGAATCACCTGTACACGCGATTCGGGCATCTTGTGATATTGACTGATCTGCTTTTTCGAATATTCGGAAACTGTGAGGATAAGATCGGCTTGCTGAATAGCCAGGTATTGTTTTGCCTTCCAGAGAAGCATCAATTTCTTGCTGGGGAAAACCTTGTCGGGGTGGTGATCAGCGATTACGTCGTGGAGCGTTACAATTTTCTTTGCTCGATTGAGGAGCGGAAAGTAGGAATAGACAGCAGGGAAAAAAAAGATGTCCAAATCATATTTCATGACCTGCCGACTCAAGGCCCATAGGTCTCTTAAGGATCGATGACCAGAGGCAGAGGCCGCTTGCGTAGGCGGAATATCTGTGGATGCAACAACTATGTTCATCTTATCGGGAAATTCATTACTTGATGCCGTTTGCTGGTCCACAAAACATAGATAATCGTTTCTCTCATCAATTTCAATGAGGGCATTTACGAGTTCCCTTGTGAATCGCCCGAAGCCCCGTCTATTTGCCCAACAACAGAGGTCAATGCCGATTCGCATATTATTTGTTGTTAGCATGTTATGGATACTGGTTGAAGGATAAGCTGTTTAAGAGAAATATCTTGCTACATTAAAACCGAGTGATAGAAACGCAGCAGTAAATACCAGAAATGCCTGATTGATTTTATCTGGCTTATATTTTTGAAGAATATCCTTGGCCTAAGAAAATAGAATTTTAAAAAGGCTTTTCGTTGAAAGTTGCGAAGTTCTTTTCGGGACATCCCATCTGGAACGAACGGAGCGGACATGAAGAAAAAACTTTCCCAATAAACGGACGCATGGTCGCATCCACAAAAATTGTAATCAACACACTCCCTTCCGGGTAATAAGGTACTCAAACTCACTTACTTAATGCTCTTTGACAAAAGACGAAATTTCAAAGATTTAAAAATTGGCACTATATTTAATATAACATCAAGATTTTCAAGAAAGGTATTGGCCTTGTCAGAATTAGCACTCACGACGATATTAGTGAATTGCATTTCTACAGTTTGAAAATATTGTCTAAATTTATTCCTCAAAATCCATGGCCAATTACGGATAATAGCCCTACGCTCCTCACTCGGGATGACATGGGCAAGAAACATAACAGGGTTTACCATATTGGGCTCCAGATTAACAAAAGTCCCATTTGTTTTCAGTACTCTTCTTATTTCCTTCATTGTACTGTCCAAATCCGGTATGTGATGCAAAACATCAAACGCTATTACCTTATCAAATGATTTGTCATCATAAGGAAGAGAATCGCCTGAACCCTGTTTGAGATTTACATGGGCATCTTTAATACTATTAACTAATTTTTTAGCCTCACATAGCATGGCCTCAGAATAATCAAGCCCTTCAAGAATATTGCAATGCTTAACGAGAAGCGGCCAGTAAAAGCAAGTACCACATCCAAGATCCAATACACTCTCGGATTTTTCAGGAAAAAAGTCGTCAAATATATTTTCAAACACAGACCGCATAAATGGCTTCTTATCAAGAAGAAATGGATCATAACGTTCATAATACCCACAACTAAAAAGGAATGTCTTTCTTCTTGAGTGTATTATCTTTTGATAAATTTTATGCTGCCTTTGACTATTCAAAAAAAGCATTTTATTTCTCTCGAATTTGCTCCCTGATATTTATTGCTTCATGAAAATGGAAGGTCACATAACGGCATAACTTTTCATACTGCTTCATTGAAAAAATCTGAACGGTATTTACCAATTGGAATTTCCCTATTATTAATAAGGTCATCACTAATATTCAAGGCCATTCGTATAGAATGATCCATGTTGTTATACCAGAAAGTTCCTGACCGGCCTAAAAGTACAATATTTTTCCATTTTCTTAGATATTCAATTGTATCAAAAAGATTTTGTTGATAATTGATTTCATAAATAGGGTAAGTGTTTGAGATTTTTTCAATAATGATATTCTTTATGATTTTTTCAGAAGAAATAATTTTCGCATCTTGTAAATGTTTCTTTATAAGATCAATAAAATGTTCCGGCCTATTCCAAACTGCATCGCCTTCCATACATGACATTTCCACACAAACAGAACCACATCCTTCAGGAACGTTTTGCTTGTTAAAGTTCCGAGGATAAGAAGTTCTAGCGAAACAGATATCGGGCTGCCCATAATAACACCATTGATAATTTGTCTTCTGTTGTTCATGGAGCATTATGTTAAAAAAAACACCCGAAGAATATTGAAGAGCTCCATTTTTTCCCCCTAACATTTGAGAAAAGGTTGTTACAGGTGCGGTCCAAACTAATTTTGCACATTCAAGTTCGCCATTATCTGTATGTATCGCCTTAATATATTCTCCATCAGTGACGATATCATGGATTTTACAACCGGTAATAATATTTCCACCATTACTCTTAATATGTTTTGATAATAGATTGCAAAACTGCCCAATGCCATTTTTTCCAGGATATATGAATTCTGTTGTCGTTTTTGGTGGAAATAATATGCCTTTTAAAAGGTCATTCAATGAGTTAACTTTTATATCCTTTTCAATAACAGCTCGATTAATACCAGCTTTTGCCCAATCTGAATGTAATCGAGATGTGGGATATTTCATGAATTTCTGAGTATATGGTTCAAAAAAAATATCAGTAATAGTACTACCATACATACTTTGTACATACGTACGGAAATCATTTGCTTTTTCTTGCTTTTTCCTGAAAAAAAGATCAGTGCCCACTTTTGCCATAATTGAAATGGGCATCTTCATTGCACTCGATATATGCAATGGCCAATCATGATATTTTCTGAACATCCAAACTCCACTTGATCTCAAAATCACAATATAATCGTCAATTAATATTTCATAAAGGAAGTCTTGTACCTTCTTATCGTATGTATGGAATCGATGTGGCCCAATGTCAAATGTGTAATTATCATAATAAAAGCTCTTTGCTAATCCGCCAACTGTTGCCTCTTTCTCAATTAGGACAACTTTTTTACCCAACTTAGTTAACTGATATCCTAAAGTTAAACCAGCAATGCCAGCTCCGACAATTAATATTTTTTCGTCCATCTTAAGTTCCCCTTTATAAAGAATATTAGAGAATACATTTTCCTATAAATAGTCATTTCTACTTTGGTTTGGAATTTGCGGGTGATAAAATTTGTTAGGTATCTCACAAAGTTTTTTGGATGATATATGATTTTGATAATAATATATTCAATATATGCAATCTGTCTAAAACGGGCAAGGTGATAGTAGTCTTTACGCCATGTGGGACTAAATGTACACTGATCAGGCATTGGAAGATTATTACTATATGCTTCCGCACATCTTGAACCGGGCATGGGGGTAATAATAAAGATAGCAGGGTCGTCAAGGCCGATTTTAGCTAATCTAAGAAGATGACGTTTTGTTAATTTCAAATCACGATTAGTTTCATTCGGCAATCCTATTATATAACAACCTTGAGAAATGATATCATACTTTTTTAGCCATTTGACAACTCTTAAAGAATGGTCTAGATCCACTGTTTTGTTTATAGAAGCCAGCAATTTTGTTGAGCCACTTTCAGGTGAAATTGATATATACTTACAACCGGCTTCCGACATTTTCTTAATAATATCTTCATCCAGATATTCAAGTTTTGTCCCTTGTGCAAACTTCCACTGGATTTTCACGCCCCTTCTCAAAAGCTCATCACAGAAGTCAATTAACCGTTTTTTGCTGACACCAGGATTCAAATCTTCAAAATGAAATTCGCTAACATTGAAATGTTCACGAAATGTTATTATCTCATCAACAACGTTTTTTGGTGAACGGGGATTCCATTTTCTATTGGATACCATTCCATTGGAAACACAAAAGTTACAATCAAATGGACATCCCCTAGAAGAAAGAAGAGCTAAATATCTTTTTGTTGTAAAGGGGCCATGTGCATACTTAATATCCCAATAATTCTTCAGTGGAAATAGATCCCAAGCAGGAAACGGCAAAAAATCGAGATTTATTCTCCAGTCTTCCTCTAGACCTAGATTAACTTCATAAGTAGATCCGTTTTTGAATACAATACCAGGTATTTTACGTAATTTTTCCGGCCCTCTTATATTTGATGAAAGTAATTCAAGAAGTCTTGCAGTTTTATGTTCCAAATATCCTAAAACCAGATAATCAACACCTCTTTTAAAATAATAATCTTTAACTGGTAGGAGACTGTACGAAGTGACTTTATTAATATTTTCTAAAACTATGATAGGAATTGCATTGAATTTCTGTCTAATACGTTCAAGTAAGATAATCTGTGCCTGAAATGTGACAATGAGATGGGCATACATAAATATTACATCTGAATCAGATGGAATTAATGAGACGACCTGCTCCACATCTAATCCCTGAACAAGCTTATCTCCAGACCTTGAAATCTTGTATGGAGCCTCACCAAAAGCATCAATCACTTTTACTATATACCCAAGTTGTCTTAGATATGAGGCAAGATATGCTAAACCAATAGGTAGATATGGGATCCCGGTCCCAGAGAAATCTTTAACCTGGCTTACAATATTGGGGTTAATTAATACACACTTCATTGACTTCGCAATTTTATGATAGTAATCGTGGCTTATCGATGGAAAGATGGGTATTCACAGGGGTATCGATAGTATTAGTATCGACACGATCGTGAGACAATATATTATTCATATAATCGGCAGCTCGAATCCCTCGATAGAGGAATTGATGATCATTCATTGTCATTTAGCAAGATTTAGTACAGCTATGCTTTTTAACCATTATAAGAACCGCCCCGCTTTTTTTGGACAGATAAGGGTATTTATCATGTTCAATTGCTGCTTTGTTTCCAATCAAAAAATAGAGACAATAAAAGGATGAATCTACCTCTTTTATTTCACACGAAGCAGAATTTCGGGGAAGGAAAATGAAAAAACGCCGGCGGCGGGAAATCCAAAGCAGCCTATGTCCATTTCTTGGAACTATTCCCTTCTCCACACAAATATCCACAAAGCTCGCCACATGACCAGCTTGTCATCAATATGAAAAGATAGGGCAGCGATAGTGAGAGTTCTTTTCTGTGCTTTGCTTTACGCATGATTCTGAGGGCAATACGAAGAGGAAGCAGGATCGGCAGGGTCGTTGAACCAAGGACCAGGACAGTACGCTCAAAAATTGTACTGTTTGAAATCCTCATTCCTGCAAAAGAACGGCCGTGATGAAAACATTGGATAGTCGCTTTTCCCAATCTGTATGTTCTATTATGATAAACAATCGCTGATGGTATAAAATACAGAGAGTACCCCTTATCACTTAATTCTTGATTGATAAAAGTCTCAAAAAAGCCATCCTTAAAGCTTTTCGCCAATCTTTCAAGGGCAGACTTTTTGTATGAGATGTTATTCCCGGGGAGAGTATCGACAGCACCAATCTTATTTGGCAGCATGTATTTCCCATATTCATAGAAGTAGACGGCCCAATCCAACAACCTACTGGAAGCCACGTTTTCAACAGAGCCTCCCACAATTGCATAGGGTGAATTGTGAGCTCTCTTTATTTCTGAACACCAATTCTTATCTAATAGGCAATGATCCTCGATAAGCGCCACAATCTCTCCACCAGACAGCGCAATCCCTTTTGATCTCAATGCTGGGACGGTGGTATCCTTGGGAAGGCTCAGATATTTCACAAAAGGAAATTCTTTTTCAATAAGCCCTTGAATGCCGTCATCGTAGTTGCTTACGACTATGACTTCGGTATCGGGTGATTGGGTCTGGTGTGTTAGAGATTTTAAGCATTCCTTAAGGGAGGAAGCATCAACTGATGCGGCCACAACGATCGAAAGCTTCAGATGTGTTTTAGATTGTGAGCTCATTCCACTTTGGCTAAGCTCTGACCTGACCCGAATAGATATCCCACAAGTTCTCCCAGGGCATAACTGACCATAAATACCAGGAGCAATGGGACTGATAATAGGAATTGCTTCATGTGCCTTTTTTTTCCAAATACCTGTCGGGCAATCCGCCAGGTGAGGAGAAATGGCAGGAAAGGCGAAAACAGAACATACAAGAATCGCATTGAAGTTCCTGCCTTTGACCTGCGCATTCCCGCAAAAGATCGAGAATAGTGAAATCTTTGAGCAAGAAAGTATAGGAACCCAAATTCCTTCTTATGATAGACGATCAGCGTGGGAACCGAGAGAAACTTAACCCCTGCTCTCTTCAATTCCTCATGGAGAAAAAACTCCCAGTAATTCCTCTTGATTGATTCATCTACTTGATCAAGTACTTCTCGTTTATAGGACGCGTTATTCCCAGCAATACCTTCCACTTCCCCTGATGGGATTGGGGGCATGACATGGCTGTACTCACATAAATATACGGCCCAATCCGTGAGTCTATCAACACTTCCGTTAATCACGGTGCCACCGACTGCTTCAAATTCCGAATCATGCGCCTTCAAAATTTCTTCGAACCAATTTTCAGATGCATTGCAGTGATCTTCCGTGATGGCAGTGATGTCACCGGTTGCTTGGGAGATGCCTCGCGCGCGGAGTTCAGGGATAGTTAATCGTTCGGAGAAATCCAATAGCTTCACTTGAGGAAATTTGTCTCTTATATGTTTGGGGGTGCCGTCCTTGCAACAGTTGGCCACAATGATTTCCGATTCAATGGACCCGTGCTGTCTTTCCAGCGCTGCAAGGCACTCATCTATCCAGGGCAGCCCGTTTACACAGGCAATGATGACAGATATCTTGGACATCACCTATTTCCACCTATATTTAACGTATATATGAACAGCTTTGCCCTTTTCCTGCGATGTATCCACAGAATTCACCGAATGACCACATGAGGATTGCGAGGATAGAGATGGGAAAAGAGAGAATGAACTCCTTCAAGTACCGTTTCTTGGGTATGATCGCATGGATAGATCGTGCAAGGAACAGGAAGGGCAATAGAGGCGAACCTATCGCGTAACAGAACCGCCTTAGAGAGGAAATTGCAGTGGCTCGCATGCCTCCAAAGCAGCGTCCATGATGAAATCTCCTAATAAGAAATGGCACTAAACGGTAAGTCTTGTTGTAATAAACCAAGATTGAGGGCATCAATACCAGCGGGATTCCCTCTTCTTGCAATTCTCGACACCAATACGTTTTCCAGAACCCATTCTGCACAAAATCCTGCCCTATTTCCAGCACCCAGCGCTTGAATGACACATTATTTCCCGGTAGCTCATTTGCTGGCCCCTCTTTCAAAGGATACATGAATTGACCGTATTCGCAGAAGTATGCCGCCCAATCTACGAGTCTGGCGGCTTTTGAAATCTCCACAGCGCCTCCGATGACAGGATTAGCGGACTCATGCGCTTTCAGAATGGAGTTTATCCAGCATGAATCCGGTCTACAGGTTGATTCTGTGACAGCGATTACCGCACCAGTTGACTGTGAAATGCCCTCACCCCAAAGCTCTGGTAAATTTGCCCCCTTAGCCAGTCGAATAAATTGCACGCTAGGGTACTTGGATGTCAGCTCTTCCGTGAAACCTTCCCGGGACGAATCAACCACTATGACTTCCAGGTTATCGTTCTTGCCTTGCTCCTTGAGGCTATTCAGACACTCTTCATTGTCAATTATGGGATGGGTAGAGGCAATGACGACTGATAGCCGAGCGTGGTTAGGAGATCGTGGCTGTGGCATGTTCGGTTCCTAATGGGCACCTAATGGGCAGACAAATAGCCCGTCACCTCACCCGCCGACCAACTTAACAAGAACATGACCAGAAGGGGGAAGCATAAGAGCAGGGCAAAAATGTGTCTCCTCGTGCTTAACACATGCCGCGTGATCCTTGAGAGGAATATCAGGGGAATGAGGGGAGAGAGCAAAACATAGAAACCCCTGCGGGCATAGGAGAAATGCGATGCACGGTCCATTCCGAACTGCCGTCCGTGCCAGAATCTCTGGTTCATAAAGCTCAGAAAGCTAAACGATCTTTTGTGGTGCACCACAACTTTTGGGGTCAATAGAAGCTGGAAGCCCTCTTTTCTGAGCTCTGAATGGACCTCAGGCTCCCAAAACCCGTTTTGTCTGATCTCTTTACACTGCTCCAAGGCCCAGCGCTTGTAAGAAGCATTGTCCCCTGGGATGTCTTTCACCTCATGTTGGGAGAAAGGAAGCATGAAGGGACTGTACCGACACAAATAGATGGCCCACTCAACAAGCCCAGCGGATCCATCGTTTTCGATGGCACCACCAATCCCAGGATGAGAATTCTCCTCATGCGCCCTCAGCACCTCCTCTGTCCAGTTTTTTCCAGGGACGCAGTGGGCTGTCAGAAGAGCCACGATCTGACCGGTACTCTGATTGATTCCAGCCTCCCATAACTCGGGTATGAATTTAGAATCAGGAGATCTTACATGTTTTACATTTGGGAAATTTGCGAGAACGATTTTTCCTGTACCATCTGTGGAATTATCTGCAACGATAATTTCAACTTCCCGACCATTCCGCTGACTTTCCAATGCCACCAAGCATTCACCAATGCTCTCCCGGGCATTGTTTGCCCCGATCACGATGGTTAACTTCAGCTCTTTTTGATCCAAACGTGTCCTCAAGTTCTGCATGTCCCCATGTCCATCTGTTTCTCGTGGATCAGCCCAGCACTTAACAACAACTTATCTCGAATGCCCCCTAACTTAATGGTGTCTTCTGGAGAAATTGGTGGCTCAGTCCCATTTTGTATTGCCCGGTAAAAAAAACTGACTAATCTCCTGAGACCAGGGTAAGCAGGCTCCCATCTGATACTTCTCCGTGCAAGGTTTACGGCAGCTGCTGAGAACCTTCTAAAACTGACTTCAAATGGATGAATAATCTTTCTTGGTCTGGATACCTTCCCCAGTTCCATAAAGCCATATCCGTGAAACAAATCCAAATGAATTGTTCCGTTCGTTCCGATTATCTCAAATGAGCAGAGGGTTGGTCGGGCATTCATACTGATAAAGATCGAACATGTCGTTCCTGAAATGACATTACTAGCCCGAAGTTCGCCGGCCCCAGGTCGTATCGTGACCCATCCATTGTCGGAAATGCCGCCTGGTAAAAGCAGTTGTATAATAGACAGAGGATGTGGCAGGATGTCTGAAACAATTTCGTCAAGGTGGACAGGGTGCTGTCCCACTCCACCCGCTGAACAGAAAACCGCTCCCATGTGAACCAGGCGTCCGATACGGGAAAGCGACGCCTTGGCTTTTAAAACCCCATTTTGGAACAAGAACTGATGTACAGGACATAAAAGGACACGTCGACGTTCAGCGTGGTCGAAAAGACGCTCAGTCTCTGTCACTGTTGGTGTAACTGGCTTTTCAATCATAATGTGGACACCAGCGTCTATCGCAAGCTGGGCCAGATTGAAATGTGTCGCTGGTGGCGAGCAGATATGCACGACGTCAGGCTGACAGTTCTCCAGCATTACATCAAGGTTGGAGTAAGTCTTTGCATCGGGGTGGTGCTTTGCAAGTTGATTTGCCGTTTCAATGTCAATGTCCATGATCCCAGCAACTATTCCCCCTGCCCGTTTGATGGCATGTGCGTGCCACCTGCCCATCAACCCAGCTCCGATAATTCCTGCTCTTAGCGATTCTCTATCTGAACAGCTTCTCAGAATTTTCCGGCCTCCCGAGCGAGAAATCGTTGTGACATAACCCTTCTTTGTCAGAAACTACAAACAAGCTACCTTTCCGAGTTCTTAACAATGAACTTTGCAATGTGTAAGGTAGACCCTTAGCCACTGAACGTTCTGATAGGCGTATCCATCACCTGCCTAGCCTTTCATTTCAGTTTCAATACGAACTCTCGCCGGGCACTGAGGTAATTTCAAACTAAGGCTAACGAACAAGTCCCCGACGCGGTAAACGCAAAAACTCCTTTTCCCAATACTGCATCTCCTCAAGCTCCATCGGAGTTATAAACTTCTCTGCACAGTACTTAAATCCTCCATACCGGTCTATGGCATCAGGCGTATAGACAGAAATATCAGAGCTGCGAGCCAGTTCCCGGTATTCCGCTTTAAACTCATTAGGGATGCTTCGGCCAACAAATTGGCGTACAAGTGTGGTTCTATTAAGTGCTTCAAATAGAAAACCGTTAAACTCCTTTATGGTACCGATGACCAATAGCCCTACTACTAGAGAAAGCAAAATCTTACCGAATCGTTCATTTCCCCATTTGGAAAGGAAACTTTGTCCATATACCGGTACAAAGTGCTTTGCGAAAAGTAAGAATACCACAACTGTAGGCAGAAGCATCCCACGACACGAAAAGTTGTTAGCCCCAGAAAACGCAAGGATATAAGTTAAACCAAAAAACATCATTGCAGCAACGAAATAAAAGATGTCGATTCTCGGCATCCGCCTAACAACCAGTAATAACAAAAAAGGTATGCCAGCAAACTCTATGAGTGGTACCAAAACGAAATAGAGGGGGGCCGACAATATCTTGTCGAACCAAAATTGTCCGGTCACCTGAATCCGAAATGTAGATGCCACGAAGCCTACGGAAGGTAGCCTCCCCACAAATACATACAGAGGCACTACCATAGCAATCGCAATAAACGGAAAAGCGTGGGATCGTAATAATTTATTTACTATGATTCGTATGTGGGGTAAAGCAAACAGCGGAACAGCCAAAACACTGAACGGGCTTGAATAAAAGCAAGAACCCAAAAGCAGCATCGTCACCACTTCCTTAGCTAGTTTCCTGGGACTTTTTGTGTAGAACACGACAACATACGCCAGCAACAATCCGTAGAATCCTACAAAGTGATGGATTGAATAGAACATACCCGTATAGAAAGATGAAATTAATGTGTTACCATTGAACCCGTGCTGCCACCATTCGAAATGACCGTGGAGCGCGGTAGGATCTGCGAACCAATCCAGACCACCGAACAGAGTGCAGAGAAAAACAAATACCCTTATAGAACTCCTACTATTTAGCAGGAGGTGAGACACCTCAAGTAAGCTCATAAGGATAAGCGTATGATAGAGAAGATTTCCGATAACAATCACGTCTTTCAATGTCAGAAATGGAAAGACGAACTTCATAAGCGCCATAGGATATAAGCTAGCATAGTAAAAAGAAAACAGATAACTCTGGTTTGCGGGATGTTGAAGAGGATAATGCTCTGATAATGTCATAGAGATCAATTCAGCTAGTCGCGCATAGTCGTCAACTATCGTAAGTACCGTATTCCGTGGTATCCACTCTGAGAAATAAATAAGACGGGGTAGTGTAAGAATTACAAGAGTTGCACTAATCATTAGTAGCGAAAACTTATCAAGGGGCTTCGTTGGTTTTCTTACATAGAACTTTGAGAGGATGTAATGGAAAGTAAAAAAAGAAGCCAAATAGACATAGACCAAATCATAGGCACGCATTCTGAACAAATTCAGCACCACCAAACTTGTAAAGTTACTGATTATGACTACCGCTAAAATGCGTGACAAAAACAACTTATTTGTCAACCTGTTCATGGAATCTCACATCAATTCAGATCGTACTGAAAGCTGACGAGATGGTTTGCTGTAACGCAGAAATAGTTCATTACCAATTTAGAAAAGCGAGCCTAATAATATCATGGACAAAATGCCAAAACCTATAACCCAGCTTTGAAGATCTTTTACTGCAAAAAGTACCGGATCGCTATCAACACATCTTCTTTGGGCTAATAACCATAGTCGAGTAAGCCAGTAGATCAATAAAGGCCCGATAAACCATAGCCACATTGCATTTGAATATAATTCAGTGACTTCTCTGCTGTTGGTGATATAAAGAAAAAAGATCAGAACACTCATATATCCGCTTGCAATGCCCGCACTCTGGATAATCACCATGTCACCGATATGATAGTCTCTTCCTTTTAGCTTTTCACCATTGCGGAATTCGGATTCCTTAAGTTCAACATACCTTTTAATAAAGGCAAGGTTTAGAAAGAAAAAAGAGGAAAATGCGAGAAGCCAGGGGGATAAGGGGACAGATACGGCTACACCACCTGCGAAAATGCGCGCCGTGTAAAGGGCAGAAAGCCCCAATACATCGAGTAATAAACGTTCTTTCAAGAGCAGTGAATATGTGGTCGTAAGAATTAAGTACAACGCCATTACCGCAGTGAATTGTTGGGGGAGAAGCACGAAACTCATTGAAAAGCTTAATAGCAACAACGTGAAAGCCATTGCTAATCCGCTAGGAATAGACAGGAGGCCGGCGGCGAAAGGACGCTTTTTCTTGGAAGAATGATATCTATCGACTTCAAGGTCAAAAAGGTCATTAATGATATATACTGAAGATGAACAAAAGCTCATTGAAACAAAGGCAAGAAGTAAGGTGACGATTTTATCTACAGAGGTTAGTTCATGGGCAAAGAAGAGCGGGACAAAAAGGAGTATATTCTTTATCCATTGATGCGGTCGCAAAGCTTTTATCAAGATTTGTAGACTGCGCTTGGATTCGAAAATATGAATATCTTTAGGCTTTTTCGAGATAGCCCCTATCAATTTTTTTGAATTAGTAACAGCATAGGCTTTTTCTGAGGCATTCCATATGGGTATATCTGCTTTGTCATTGCCAATGTAATCAAATCCCTTTCCATCACAAACGCTTTTGATTAATTCCATTTTGTGATTGCCTTTAAGGTTGTTGCCATCAGACGTACCAAGAACTATGTCAAAAAGTTCAAGATAATTAGCGACTTGTTTCACTATGCGCTCATCCGTTGCTGAAGCGATGATTAATTTTTTGCCTTCCTTCTTTGATTTTCGAAGAAAAGCTATGAGTTCATCAAAATAGGGAAGCGCTGACACGTCTGGCATTATATAATCAGCAAGTCTTTTTTTGAGGAAGGATTTGCCACCCAAAAGCCAAAAGGGAAACATCACAAACTTTAGCGGCTTCTGTTTGGCCAAAAGAAGGAGCGATTCCCACAAGATGTCAGTTTTTATTAACGTACCGTCAAGATCTACAACAATTGGGGTTTGGTGATTCATTTGTTTTCACCCTCACATTTTCCGTGGAAAATAGTCTCCCAACATCAGTCCGTTGATAGTCTTTACTTCGATAGGTTGTGTGTTTTGTAGCCAGACATCGTAAGAAGACGACTTTGACCTAATATGGATCAGGTTCGTGAACAACTTAAGTTATACTATTGTGGAATACTTTATTCCGATTTTTTGTGATTCTCTTGTGGAAGGCAAATTCAGGTGATTCCATGACGCAAGATCCCAGGATTTTTGAAGCCCGGAATAGCAACCTGAAGGTCTGTTTATTCAGCTGAGCCGAATTTTCTCCTGTATGATCCCAACCTGGTACTGATAAATCATCGGCTGAAAGCTCTAGGTTTTCCCAGTTTTGAAACAGCCGCCCCCAATCACTGTCCAATATTTCATGAACTCTGTTTTGGTGCATTGGATACCAAAACATATCATGGTACACAATACTTGCAATATAGGCCCATGGAGCAAGAACAGATTTCAATGACCATTCGATAGGTCTTTTTAGTGGTCCCCAATAAATTCTATGCTGCATTCTGCTGGCGAAGGTCATTTTCTTGAAAGGGCCAGCAAAATGCCAGTTCTCCTTTGCAGCCTCTTCATCACCAGCGATTTCAATCTCCCGGGTATCACCGCACCCAAGTCCGGCTTCGTGTGCAAGACGTATGTATTTGATATCCCTCATGGGATCAAATCCCATAAGCTTCGCTGCAACTGCATCGATAGCGACCTGATCAGCAGATGCCAACATTACATTTTTGACATAGGGAACCATGCACCTGGGCCCCGGCCCATCACCGGCAAAAGTTCCATCCATGACTGCAAAAATACCTTTATGGATTTTCTTTTGAATCATGAGAAGATCAACCAGTGTTTCGTGGATCACAGGGTGCGTCCAGTGACGTCTTTCATTGAGCAGACCACCGAAGGCATTTTTCATGGCGCCTGTTGTTGTGGTAAAAACATGCGTCTTTACGGTGGGTAAATGAAGGATATTATTGCCTATAAACCCCTTCGGAATCATGAACCCTTTTGGGTACACCTGGTTGAGGCACAGAAAATTATCCGCCAGATCGCCGATAGCATCCCTAATATGAATCCAATCTTCGCTTTCATACAGATGTTCATTTTTTAGTCCATGTGCGCGAATTACATTCAATTGTTTATTTTCCCGTTCACCGAGATGTGCATCGATGACAACCGTGCGATTATGACATCCATGAATGAGGTTCGGATCATATCCATCTTTTTTCATAGCACGGATGACACCATCCAATTGCCATGGTGTCGTTGAGCTGCCAGGATAGAAGAAATGCCAGCTTATGTTAATTTTTAATGCGGTATCAACATCACGTGGCAAAGCAGCCTGGTAGCCTGCCAAATTCATCAAATGGTGATAATCGCTAAGAACCGTTTGTGGTGACGTTTTTAGAATGGCGACCTTTGCCTTTTTCATATCAGGAAATCCACCTGCTCTTTCCTCTCTTTACTCTGAATGAATCCCAAAGGAAATCAGCAGCTTTTTTGAGAAAGAGAATTTTGGCCAAAATGCTAAAATGAGGAAACGTGTTTTCTTTTTTGCAAGCATTAATATACAGCACTCCGCCGTGAGCTGAGGCTTTGCTGGTCTAAAAACCTAATCTTTATAAGATCGGGGAAGTTTAGGGTATATATAAATGGATGGATTTCGATGACTTGCGGTTTTTAGGGTTTTAAGTCTATTTAAGGGAGACAAAAAAGAGAAATTAAATTGTAGAAAATTACATATTGACCGGAAACATACATTAACAGAAAACGAATAGTTTTTTCGTTAAAATCGGTTAAATTGAAAGGAATTGAAGATGCGAGTCACTTGGGTCTTTGTTAACTTTTTTTGCGGTGAGAGTGAAAAAGAAGATTTTTGGGGAACGGTTCCCTTCATTGGAACTTGAAGGTGGCCGAATAGGATTTGTATTCCCCCAATAACTTACAAACAAGGGATCAAGTGTGTGATCTCGAATTCAATTTGGAGATGGTGGACTGTGCTATTTCTGATAAATTAATCCACAGCCAACCAAACCTCCCAGGCATAAGCGCCATCCTGAGCGCCATCTGGATAAACGCGTTTAAGAGTTTTAAAGGTCTTCTGGACCAACGACCAATCTGATCCTGTCTCCTTCTTTCGGACAAAAACTATTGATCGTTTTTTATGGTTTGCAAGCTTTTTGATTTTTGCCAGGTCTTTTTCCAGGTCGTCCTCAGGGTCTACCGGTTCCAGCCAAGTCACAAGTTGATTCTTTGGGCCATACAGCGAGTCGATATAATAAGTCCCCCAATCCAAATGGACAATCACACTTTCACTTGCGAATTCTGAGTTCAGAAACTCCAGCATTTCCATCTTATCCCATGTCGCGTACTCTGATGGTTGTTTTGCTTTCAGCAAACCCAGGCAAACCAAGTTAGATGCCACAATCAGTGTTATGAAAATGCTAAAGACTAAAGCGTTTTTCTGTCTTAGGACATTTAGTCCGAACACAAGGGCTACCAAAAAATATGGGAAGAAAAACACGAAGTGGTGTCCGGCCGATGTTTTTTTACTCCCAGCTATTAGCGCCAAAGCCACAAAAGCGGCTATGATCAGTATATAATTATCTCTCCTTACCTCCCTGTCAGACTCATTCCTGTAAAACACAAAAAACGACATGAAGGATGCAACCCAGAATACCGCCGTGGGAACCATTCCGGTATTACCAAAATAGTCGAAATGCCTATGCGAGAAATTTGGAAAGTTGAGAAAATACTTTTTCAGCACATTAATTTGAGTCAAGACCTGTTCGCGGAGAAAATCGAAAACAGAGAATGCTGCATTGTGCTCGTGCACCATGTCTCCTATTACACCGCTAACCTTACTTGTTCCCCAAGCCAGATAACTAACGCCTTCTGACGTTTTCGCTGTAAAAAGGATCAACGATAGAACGAAAGCAACCCCAGTCGAGACGAACAAGATTGGTAGTGCCTTTTTTTTGAATAGGACGTTCCGACTAAACCAAAACCCCACAAGGAGAGCCGCTGGAAAAAAGCAAATAAAAAAGGGTTTTTGTTCTACTCCTAGGAAAACCAATATTCCGATTATTAAAGCCAGCAGCAACCCCATTTTTTTACCTGACTTTAGTGCGAGTGCGAACAGCACTGGTAGCCAGATCAACAATACAGTTTGAAACCCAACTGGGCCCGTATCATTAATCATTTGGTAAGCCAGTGGAAAGTTCAAACCAATAACCCCTATGATTATTCTCCAGTCCGCCTTTGTAAAAACCCAAACACCTATCATAAATAACATCAAAGATATTAAACCCAAATAGCGAGCAGAAAGAGAATGCGGAAAGATCGCGTATAACGGTGAATAGAAAAGCGATGAGCTGAATCCAATATAATGGTATGCCCGGAGAGGCAGAGATTTCCCGAATACTTCTAGATTGTATTCACCATTACATGGTTCACGAAATTCATGGTGAACGGATTCAGGAAAATTTAAGCAGGAAATATTGTGGTAAAAACCATACTCGTCCATATTCGGGGGCGTGTAATGGATTATATACCCCCAGAATCCGACTAAAGCTGCAACTAATAAAAATCCGAGAAGAAAGGATTTCATGATCTATTAAGAACTCTCAATATATCCCTTGTTTTTGGGCATCTGATATGAAGATCATAGAGATCGTGGCTTGTTTTACAGTGGGAACAGCCTATTCGAGGTAATAGTGCGAAAAAGATTCGTTGAGGAATATGAGTAAGGACTTAGGAACTTAGAATTTAAGGGTCAGCAGAAATGTTCATTCGTCAGAGTATTGCGTTTCTGTGGTCTCAATTTGCCGCTAGGAGCTTCTGGGAAAACTACAAATCGTCAACCAAAGGAATTGAGAAGGAAAGCAAAGCCAGTAGCAAACATTTTGGACACATTGGGTTTAAAACCTGTTAATATAACCAATTTCGTGACCGTCAAGTCTAAAGCACCAACCAACGACATATCTACAATATAGATCAACACATCTGTCATTGATTTCCATCTGGCTTTATGCCGGAATAAGACCGCTACCCATAAAAGATAATTTAAAAAAGCTGCGAGAGCAAATGCAATTGTAGTCGAAATGGTAACAGTCAAACCGAAGGGAGACACAATTATGACAACGTACAAACATGATCACATCGAAATCACCACTCCGGAGCCCGAGAAAAACTGATCGAATTCCATCCTAAGGTGTTTGGCGCCAAAGTCATCAACAGGATGGAGGCCGCCGGCTTGCTAACAGTTGACGTGGACCTCGGCGGCATACCGCTGAGGTTTGTTTAGAAGATCAAGATGAGAAGGCAAATTTGTACACATACGCTATGTTCAATATTATCAAAAGAAAAAACCATGCTCGAGATATTTTACTAGTAGTGTAAGCGCTCATATAAGGAATGATGAACAAAATATTATAAATTGCATAGCGCGCATAATAGAGGTTCCCAAGAATTAGCCAAGATAAAACCGAACAAATAAATATTAGGTTAAAGAAGTAAGTGGTTGTGCTGATGCCACCGTAAGCAAAAGCGGACTTGCTCAGAACCAACAATCCCAATATAAAAAAAGGCAGCAACAGAATGGCTTGAACGCGCGAGCTGATTTGAAGACGGTTAAAAATCTCGCTTAGCGCCCCAGTATAATATGCCTCAGTGTTGAATGGAGTAAAAAAGACTAGGTAAAATACAAGGCCGAACGCAATAATAAGGCTCTTACTTTTTGTATTCCATAAATCTATGGCTATAGGCCAAAAAAACATTCCCACATAAATTAGCGAAACAATAAAAGTTCTTGGGTAAAATCCAATTGAAAATGAAGATTGGTGGCTGGGACTCACGAAACCGTTCCAAACTATAAAACAGTATACGAGCGGTATCGGTGCAATTAAATACAATAAAAAGAGCCGCTTGTCCTCGCCTTGTTTGTTTTGAAAATATAAATAAACTAATGCTGGAGAAACGAAAATTAGCATGTTATGACGTATCAATAGCAAGAGGGATAGTGCGATTGTGCTGACCAATATATTCGATAGCTTTCCTCCATCAATAAACTTTAGGAAAAACAATAAAAATCCGAGCAGAAAAAACATAGCGACTGGTTCTGACATAACCATCACTGAAATGGTCAGCAATGTCGGCAAAGCAAGAAACATTAAAAAGCAATCAAAGCTTTTTTCGATTTTAAGTTTTGCTATAGTGAGGAGCCATAAAAGACACGACGCTAATATGTAACAAAACACACAGGCCCTTAACGAAGTGAGTGAGTAACCGAAAAAATTACCCCATAAACTTAAAAGGCCGTAAAATGCGGGTCCTTTGTGTATGGAGTTAATGTCAAATGTATTCTTGAATGTGCTTAGGTCAATCAGATGCACACCTTCATCAATCATTCTAGCTCCAGAGGATAAGGTTAAGAGAACAAGAACTCCTGTGATAGTTATCAGCAAAAACAATAAGAGGCTAGATTTTATGTTCTCATTAATTTTCATGCGTGGATTAAACCAAAGATCATAAAAAGATAACCAGAGATTGTTTGTCCATAAGTAGTTCTTGATAATCCGAGGAGAAAAGAACAGGAGGGCTACAACAAAAACATAGAGCTCCATATCCGGTAGCCTTACAAAAGCTAGGTTTTGTGTGTTGCGGGTATCTTGAATACACAAAAGGAACAGAAAGCGTAAGCAGAAAGAGCGTCATCAACTATTATATTTTACGCCTAATGCGAGACTACAGAAACCGGCAGGTAGTATTAAGCACTTCAAGGAAACATCATCTTCAATCCAATTTGGTAATGATAGAAAAGAGGCAGTGGAAATAACTTTAGCCCCAGATCAAATTAAACTGTTATAGAAAGCTTAACAATAATGGCAATAGAAAGGAGAAAACGCACTCTTTATAAATGCATAGATGATGCCTGTTCTGCGCTTTAGATAACCGAAAATCAACCGAGCAGCGAATAAGGCGAAAATAAAATGGATGAATTTGGTGATAATAGTGTTATCAAAATAAAAGGGAATCAGATATAAGAGATCTATATTCATGGGGTTGTATGAAAAAGGGATAAAAGGAATTTCGCAGATGCATCCTTGATTATGCGAGGCATAGAGGCAAAGATAGTAATAGAAAAGACTAATGGGAATATAAAAAACAATCAGAACATTAAGCAACAACTGAATCCTTAGGCCTCCTAATTTTTGTTGGCCCCACCGACTTAGTCTTTTTCTTTTCTTAAGATCAGTTTTAATATGGGGCCTCTTCCCTTATATGAAGTGAGGAATCCCACAAAACACACAGGGATTAGTAGAAATATCCCAATCAAGAACTGAACAATAACATGAATGGATCTTCTGTATGTCAGATTCCCCTTGAGGGCCTCGTAAAACTCATTTCTAGGCCAACTCATACCATTTAGGATGCTCTGAATAGACCATACGGCCCCTGTTCAAAACAAAAGGTACTCGCTCTAATAGCCCCGAGATGGGTTTTTGTTATTAAATATCTAATTGATCTCTCATTAAAGTGATACTTGTGCCAAAGAATATCTAAGTGAAACCAAGATTGTTTAAACCTTCGTGCCTCCATGCTTGAGAAATTTGGAACAGCCAGAATTATAGCCCCTCTTGGGGCGAGCAATTTATGTAACCGACTCATACTAAGTAGGGGATTACCCATATGTTCCAATACATGCCATAACAAAATCAGGTCAAACGCCCCTTCTGGCAAATCAATAGCTTCCAAATCACCTTGCAAATAGACTATTTGGTCACTCTCAAGGAATCTCTGAGTGGGATAAGAAGGATGTTCAATGCCCCAACATTGACAGCCATATTCAAGAAAGGATTTCAAAAGACGGCCTTCCGCACAGCCTACATCCAAAACCTTCGGTGTTTGAATCGAATCTGGTATGAAGGACAGATAATGCCTTGCACGCATACTCATTATTAGGTTTCGGATTCTCTGGACACGAGGGTTGAACTTATTTGCGTCTCTACCGTAATAGGAATGAATATCATGGACACGAAGAACCTCATTACTGGGGAGAGGAAACGTACGGGTCAACTCACATATTTTACATTGAACAAGGTGAAATTCCGAAAGAGGAGTTTTTGTAGAAACCAAAACTTTCGTCTTTGACCCTTGACACAAAGGGCAGGGGCCGAAGACCTTATCGCTCATCAGTCTGCCCTTTGTTGAGAGTAAGTCTTTGACCATCGGGATCAAAAAGGGGATCTTTACGGACATTCAGTCGATGAAGCAGACATTTAAGGGTGGTGATAATTACCCCAACTCCGTATCTCAAAGCCTTTCTGAAGCCGATTGAAGAGGCCCCAGTAAAATATCGGGTAGGGCAGGATATCTCGCCAATCCTGTACCCAAAATAAATGATCTGAGCCAGCATTTCATTATCAAAGACAAAATCGTCAGAATTATTACCCAAGGGTAGATTCTCGAGAACTTCTCTGGAAAATGCTCGATATCCTGTATGAAATTCGGATAATTTGCTTTAATATGTAAGATCTTTATCAAAAATTTATTCAGGCTGTATTTTCATAAATCTATTAAACAAATTATAAAAGAAACTCTTGATATACTGTCTCCCGTGATAGTAACGTTTGTTAGTCAAACTGATAATAACTCGCGGTATAACTGTAGCAATATAGAAGTTGTTAATTTGAAAAAGACTATATATGCCACTCTTAATTAATAGGTTGACAAACCATTTTGGTAACAATGGAAGATAATTTAACAACAGGTAGACGCAATAGTATTGCTTTGGATTTTTTAAACTACCACCAGTGAGAAGTGATCCATCTTTTATGAATTCTCCCTCTTCTATCTTACTTATATCCTCATCTGAGAGTATTCCTTGCTTATAAGAAATATCCAGGATTGCTGTTTTTGGATAATACGTTAACCAATACACGCTAATTAAATTAGGTCTCCACTTATTGTAAAATTCAACACTTTCTTCCTGTTTTTTTGGTGTATCACCAGGTATCCCCAACATATGATCAATCTGTACTAATATGCCCGCTCCCTGTAAGTACTTTATCGCCTGAGCAATATTATCATTCTTAGACCTTCTGTTGAGTACATTCAAACATAGCTCTTCTGAGGTTGACTGCACTCCAACCGATACATAAATACAACCAGCCGAACCTAGCAATTCTGATATCTCTCTGTCCACATAAAATGGATTTATACAACAAATAAAAGGTAAATTAATTTTCCTTTTATATAAACTGCAAAATTCTCGAATCCACTTCTTATTTGTCGTAAACGAATCATCCCAAAACGATATATACTTTGGAGAAAATTGTTTTTTTGCAAGCAAGAGCTCATTAATTACATTAGCCACCGTTCTCCGCCTAACATCCTTTTTCCCTCTCAATCTATGGTAAAAGGAGTTAAAACAATAAGAACAACTATAAGGACAACCACGGGTGGCAATAATGCGATAATCACCAGTTAATTTCATTAAAGAGACGAAGGGAGCTTTATGCGGATATGGCAGGTTGTCTAAATCTGGAAGAATCCCCTCCTTGAATTCCCCAATAACTTTCCCACCTTTCTTAAATACTATGCCCTCTATAGCTTTATCCGGCAATTTAAAACTATCGCCTCTTGAGGCCTCTCGCAAGAAATTAGGAAAAGAGATTTCAGCTTCTCCAATAGCAACGCAATCAACTTCTTCTTTTTGTAAAACTCTTTTAGGCACTGCTGTTGGATGAATCCCACCAAAAATTGTAACTATGTCAGGCATCATCTCTTTCAATGCTCTGGCACATTGTAATTGATAATGATAGTTATCAGTTACACATGAAAAAGCAGCGATATCGGGGTTTGTATCGATAATTTTCTTTGCAATTTGTTGAAAAGAAAGTGATTTATTTTTTCTATTTAGAAAATTATTTTCCGCTTCATAATATACAAAGCTAACATTATAACCGTTTTGAAGACAAACAGCCATTAAGTACTGAATGCCCATATTCTCAAAATCTGGATAAGCAAAAGTTACCTTAGGCATAGCCCAGAAACCTCCTCAATTGAGTTGATGTTGAGTTGTTGAGTTGATAAGAAGTCCCTTTTTGCGGCCGTAGAATAGTGCGATTTTGCCTTGTGAGTTAAGGAAAAAGTAACCACAACATATGTGGGCTCAGGCTGGATTATGAAAAAGGATTTTTTGGGAAAAAACTGGGCAGTGCATTTAACTCCAAATTATCGTAACGGATCTTCAATACTTCTTGGGGTACCGGTCCATTTGAATAGCCTTACCAGATTCAGAAGAATCATAAGCCGCAAAAGCCAGCGCCAAAGTGTTCAAGTTATCTTTCGCTGTTGCGGCGGGCTCAGTTCCGTTCTCGATCGCTTCAATGAAGTTTCTAAAGTGAGCGGCCGTTGACGAAGCGAATGGATTTATACCGTCCTTAGCGATAATTCTTGATCTTTTTCCATTTTGTAAAACAGCTTTGCCCCCCTTTACAAAGTTAAAATTAAAAAAGGGACGTCTCTCCCGGGTGTATACGCCAGCTTCAAATCTGATTTCCCCGCCTATTGATGTATGGATTGACGCAAACTCTCCATCCAGTCTCATATCCAGATACCGTTCTGGCCCCTTGCTAAGTCTATCTAATACGATGGACGCAGCTCGTCCGTCAGAAAACTCCAATGAAATGACATTAACAACATCAAATTTGAACTCACGGCTAAACTTAGGCATATGTGCGAATATCCATACGGGATCATCATCAAAGAAAAACCTGATCAGCTCAAAAACATGAACGCCGAACTCAAAACACAATCTCCGATCCAAGTTACCCCTCCAACCTGCCTCGGTTGTTTCTGTAGGATGGAATGTCTGCCATGCGTGCAGAAAAAGCAACTGACCAAATTCAGGCGAGCCAATGAGCTTTTTTGATGACGAGTGGATATTCATATAAGGGAATTGAGTGTTCACCACCACATAGCGTCCCGCCCTTTCAGAAGCACGTATTATCTCATCTGCTTGAGATAAACTCTCTGCCAAAGGTTTTTCACAGAAGACATGGCAGCCATAATCCAAGGCTATTAATGTTTGCTCACGATGCAGTGAAGGAGGGGTGCATATCGCGACTATATCGGGTCTTGTCTTTTCTATCATTTCTTCGGGATTGTCGTATACCTCTGGGAGATGCCATTTTCTTCTCACGAATGTCCTGGCATTACTGTCAATATCACAACCAGCAACAACGCTCACCCTATCTCCGAGTTGAGAATATGCCGGCAGGTGAATATTGCCGCTTACTGCTCCTAAACCTACAATTGCTACACGAATCATTCTTTATCCGATTTACCTCAGGTTGTATTTTTCTTATCCTTCTGTTTACTCAGATAATCATTCCTCATCGGTTTACTCGCTAACTTCACTAATCTTTCATCTACTCCATGTTCTTTAACTTATGCTCAATCCTCTAGAACTTCTTAAACGATTTCACCATCACTTATCTGATCCTCGCGCTTAGGATCTGAGCCCAGCGCAACACGGCTAGTTGGGGATCTGACCTTGCCATGTTATATCCGTTAGTCCACTTGGTGAAGTCTCAGCATTAGCTTCGAAATGTCCCGCTACCTTGATTACACGGCAGGTACAGTACGAAGAC
>SDBU01001566.1_pt1 | contig 32281 bp, 24 predicted proteins | sample 2277071 | NCBI WGS metagenome assembly SDBU01 (sample SAMN10397929, study PRJNA504765) | marine sediment metagenome | isolation source: marine sediment core GS08_GC12, 126 cmbsf | place: Arctic Ocean: Gakkel Ridge, Loki's castle | collected 2008 | reverse complement strand
GACGACGATTTGAACGGAAAGAAACGTAACTGACGAAAACGACCTCCCATACCACCACTCTGTACGACGGTTACGACACAGCCTGGGAGTCGAAGGGTGCGTTCGAAACGTCGAACCGATCCCACAGCCCGCCGCGGCGGGTGGGGCACCCGGCACATGGCCCCGCCTCTACTGTGCCACAAAAAGCCCTTGCTACACCGGCTGATTGGTCTATATTACCATAAGATCAGAAGACAACTCGACCAGATGAGGTATATTATGAAACTCGTGATTCTCTTCACAGTAACACTCGCCGTGGGACTATCGACACTTGCCACAGCAGAAGTGCCACAGATGATCAACTACCAGGGATACCTAACCAACCCATCCGGCAATCCCGTTGGTAATGGCGACTACCAGATAACGTTCTCCATCTACGATGTGCCTGTAGACGGAACAGCGATCTGGGGTAGCGGGCTGCAGACAGTGTCAGTGAACAAGGGGATGTTTGTGTATCTGTTGGGATCGGCCGCACCTCTGCCTGATGACCTGTTTGAAGCGGATACACTCCGCTGGCTAGGTATCAAAGTAGGCACCGATGATGAGATTTCGCCGAGGACTCGGCTAGTTTCAGTGCCGTATGCCTATCAATCGCTAAGGGCGGATACGGCTGCCTACGCTCTTGCAACCCCAGGGGGTAGCTCCAACTGGACTGTCACCGATTCCGTGCTCTACACAAACAACTACTGGGGGATTGCTCGTGGTGGTACCGGGAACGCCTTACTTGGCGATAGCCCTCATACAATGGTGAACCTTGGTGTTGCCTGTACTACTGGAGTTCTTGGACAGGACTACGGTTACGCGACCGTCGGTGGAGGCAGCCTGAATGATGCAACCCATCGTTGGGCCACGGTAAGCGGCGGGGGGCTAAACAGATCAATCGGTGATGCGGCAACAATTGGCGGAGGCCAAGGCAACACCGCCAGCATGTTATCGAGCACTGTGGGGGGCGGTTCTCAGAACAAAGCAGAGGGACAAGCAAGCACCGTTGGCGGGGGGTTATCCAATCTGGCTTCCGGTGAGACCGCAACAATCGGTGGCGGGCATAACGGAATAGCAGAAGGCGTGTTTAGCACAATTGGGGGGGGAGCATACAATCACGCGTATACTTGGGCAACGATAGCCGGCGGATACGGCAACGATGCCAGCGGGGATAAGAGCAGCATTGGCGGTGGAGAAGGGAACACAGCTAACGGGGATCAGAGTAGAATCGGTGGCGGAGTCGAAAACACGGCCAGCGGGGGCGGAAGCACAATTAGTGGAGGTGGACTGAACGAGGCAATTGGTAATGGCAGTACCGTAGGGGGTGGTTCCATCAATGTTGCTGGTGGTTACCTTAGCACAATTGGTGGCGGACGTTACAACAGCGCCACCGGGTCGTTCAGTACAGTTGGCGGCGGTTTTGAAAACTCCGTGGCGGGTGATTACTCGGCAATCCTTGGCGGTTATGCTGATACAATCACGTCGACAGCCGGCTACTCTTATCTCTTCGGCGTTAGCAGCAAACTCACGGAAGATTCTACCTTCATGGTCGATATGCCGCACATTCGATTCGGCGACGAGACCACTGGGTATGAAGTTCCCTCAGAAGACGGGACTGCCGGACAAGTGATGGTAACTGATGGAACCGGGCAGTTGGGCTGGACGGATGTTCCCGTTGGCGGTTCCAATTGGACCGTGACCGACTCGGTTCTCTATACTAACGGCTACTGGGGTATTGCAAGGGGTAGCGCGGGCAATACTCCTCTTAACTACACCCAAGTGAACTTGGGGGTGAATAGTAGTACTTTGGGTTCTTACGCGACCATTGCTGGCGGTTTGCTAGACACGGCGAATGGTGCTTATTCCGTTGTTGCAGGGGGAGTGAATAACTCAGCCAAAGGTGATCAAACTGTAATTTGCGGAGGGGGGAGTAACAAATTAGATGGTAAGAAATCCATCATAGGCGGAGGTGCAGAAAACCATATTGGTGCGGAATATGGGGTAATCATGGGTGGCTACCAAAACAGCGTCACCGGGGATCAAGGTGTAGTTTGTAGTGGAAGGGACAACCACGTTTCAGGATTGTCTTCCTTTGTTGGATCTGGTTTTGACAATGACATTGAATCCAATTACTCCTTTATCGGCGGAGGGTGGCGTAACACACTCCTCTCTTCAGCAGACTTCTCCTACCTTTTTGGCATCAACAGCACCTTAGCAGAAGACTCCACATTCATGGTCGACATGCCGCACATCAGGTTCGGTGATGAAGCAAGCGGTTATGAAGTTCCCAGCGAAGATGGGACTTCTGGACAGGTGATGGCGACGGACGGGAGTGGGCAGGTGAGTTGGGTTAGTTTGCCGGGAATAGCGTTTGCTTCACATGACGATTCAATCATGGTCGCATACCTTAGCATGACTTCATTACTTGGATTGTCCATTGATGTACCAAGTGATGGCTATCTTGCAGTCGAGTTCTCGGGCAATGCTCGGGCAACAGCTGAGGGCATGCGAATTTACATTGACACGGCTGGTACAGACACAACCAATTGCTTGAATAGTGCCCATGTAATTGGGCTTGATCCATTTACCGTGAATATAGCTCACAATATGCCTGTCCAAGCGGGTTCGCACTCCATCAGTGTAGTTGCCACAAGACCTGTATCTGCCGGGTGGGGTGCGATATATAACATGCGATTGAGGGCGACGTATCATCCCGTCAGCTATAATCCATAAACTGGAGACGGCGGCGCGCAAGCGAGGTTATAGGCTGGATCAAAAAAAAGTAGAAAGTAGGGTGGGTCCGTCTTCGAACCCGCCACTGTCGGCAGGTTTGAAGACAAACCTGCCCTACAAAACTTCTGGAAGTTAACAGCGTAGATTGCCCCGAAACGGTAAGACCGACTAACCCTGTTCGCCCGAGTCCTCTTCGGCTGACAGGATATCCTCCACCAGCGACATCGCGACACCGGAGAGCATCGCCTCAACGCCGAGCTGGGTAAAATCGGATGAGATCAATTCGCGGTTCATGCCGCCATAGAGTGAACATGACGCCCCACGCTCCACGACCAGTCCGGAAAGCTGTTCAGGCTTCTCGGAAACGAACGTCACCTCGCCCAGTTCATCAGAGACTACATACCCGGTACAGTTGTGCAATTGCAGGTGCGAATTACCGGTGTAAACGACCACCAGCATGCCGCGCGACTTGCCAAGCGTCACCTCGGGATAAACCTGTAACACGAGAGATCGACGGTCCTCATCGTTGACCAGCTTGATGCGGTAATGATCGGTCTCGAAACTGACCGACTCAGCAGCGAGCACAGCGCCGATCTTGTCGGCGTCGCTTTTGTCGAAGTTAGCACTCATGGGCCGGCAACACCTGGTAAACCGTCACTCGGATTTCTTGTTGCTGTCGGAACTCGACGGCGGATCGCTCTTTGTGGTCGGTCTGCCGCTCGGCGTGTCGTCGAGAGAGCCCTTCAGTTCGTCCGTCGTCTCCTTGACCGATTTTTTGAACTCACGAATCCCCTTGCCCAGCCCCGATGCGATTTCGGGCAGCCTCTTGGCGCCAAACAACAAAAGTACCGCCACAAATATCAACAATAATTCCGGCCAACCCAAGCCAAACATGGAACACCTCTCAAACCGTCAGGCAGGCTATAAGTACCACCATCGGAAATAGACAATGACCAGCAGCACTACCAGCACTGACATGAAGTTAATCTTCAAGGTCAATCCAAAGGTAAAGGAAATGGCGTAAAAATCAACCTTAAAGGTATCGCATCCAATCTCAATCGATTTGGTGAAAAGCGTCTTGGCGGCGCCCGGTGGCAAAAACGTCCCGATAATGTCACCGACTAACCCTCCAAAAACCGACCCCAGAATGAGGGCAATTACAATAAAGGTGAGTTCCCGCTTCTTCAATTGCTACCTGCCCCGGCCACCTGAACACAGGCAGCCCTTACCGACTCGAATACCTTGAGCCCATCCACCGAACCGATGATACTTTCCACGGCTCGCTCCGGATGCGGCATCATCCCCAAAACGTTACCCTCGCGATTGACGATCCCGGCGATATTGTTCAACGACCCGTTAGGGTTGGCCTCGTCCGTGACATTACCCGTCCGGTCGACATAGCGAAACATCACCTCGCCGTTTTCCTCCAACTCACGGACCTCATCGTCATGGTAGAAGTAGTTTCCTTCACCGTGGGCAATCGGGATCTTAAGGACCTCGTGCTTGCGACAAGCGTTGGTGAACCGCCCCGTGTTGTCCTCTACCCGCAGGTAGACGAACTTACAGCTGAAACGAAGGTGGTGATTGCGCATGAGGGCGCCCGGAAGCAAGCCGCACTCGGTCAACACCTGGAAGCCATTGCAGATACCGATAACCATCCCGCCGGAATAGGCGAACTTGATAACCTCTTCCATTATCGGCGAAAAACGCGCGATGGCTCCGGCCCTGAGGTAGTCGCCGTAGGCAAACCCACCGGGCAGAATGACCAGATCAGAGCCGGCCAGGTCGGTCGATTTGTGCCACAGAAACTCAACTTCTTCTCTTAGAATATGCTTTACGGCCGCGTACGAATCGTAGTCGCAGTTCGAACCGGGGAATGTAACCACACCGACTTTCACTAAGCTTTCTCCACTACGTACTTCTCAATAACCGGATTGGCCAGCAGCTTCGAACAGACTTCATCGATCTTGCGATCGATATCACCACCGCTGCCTTCGATCTCCAACTCAAAGAACCGGCCGGAACGCACTGAAACGAAATCCGTATATCCCATCTGGATCAGCGCCTTGTGGATCGTAACACCCTGAGGATCAAGAACACCGTCCTTGAGCCTTACGTAAACAACTACTTTTTTGTTGTCACTCATCCAAACCTTTCCTGTCGCTTCGACGCCTGAAGTGCTGCCGACCGGCCACCCGACCGACACTGCGGCGGAACAGCCGGAAGAACTCCCTGATTACGCCGAACAATATATAGCCGCCGCAAAATGGAAACAACAACAGTCTGGGCCGAAAAAGTATTGCCACCGCCGCTACCAGGAGCACCACCAACTTGGCGCGGTTTTCCGGATTGGTGAAATTGTCCGGGAGCGAGTCGTAACGTACCTGCGAGACCATAAGAAACGCAAACAGGATGATCATCGATACCAGAATCCGGTCATAGTGAAGCTGACCCCAAATCTCATCGCAGAAGATAATGTAAGACACCATAGCCACGGCCGCGGCCGGCACCGGCAACCCGACAAAATCCTTCTTCTCCTCCGTCTCGGCCAACAGATTGAACCGAGCCAGACGATATGATGCCGCCATAATATAGACAACAGAGACCAACCATCCCCATTTACCCAGATCACTCAACTTGATGGCATAAACCACCACGGCCGGCGCCACCCCGAATGACAGAAAATCGGCCAGGGAATCAAGCTCCACCCCAAACTGGGAAGAGCCGCCGCTCAACCGCGCCACCTTGCCGTCAAGGGCATCCAGGAACGCCGCCAGAATTATCAGCCAGCAGGCGGTGGTGATATTACCCTCGAAAGCGGACAGAATGGCCAGAAAACCACAGACGACATTGCCCATGGTGAAGGTGCCGGGAAAGATACCTCTATAGTTCGACATTCTTTGCCTGCGTGGAATCGTAAGAGCCGGCTTTGTCAACTGCTCCGGGCAGGAAGCCGATCACAGTTGCACCCCCTTTGACATGGTCGCCCGTGGTTACGCGAATATCAGAGTCGGCCGAGACGTAAAGCTCGGCGCGAGAGCCGAACCGGATCATCCCGAACCGCGCCCCGGCGTCAACAGAGTCACCTTGCTTCAAATGACACACAATGCGACGCGCAATCATTCCCGCGATCTGCTTCACTACCAAACGGTGTCCGGAGGGTGTGATGATCCCGATCTCGGTATTTTCGTTTTCATCCGATGCCTTATCGAGAAACGCCTTGAAGAACTTGCCGGGGTTGTACTTCACATATTCGACCGTGCCGTCAGCCGGTATTCGGTTTATGTGAACGTCGAGGATCGAAAGAAAGATCGACACTTCGAGCGCTTCGCCGCCAATGAAATCGTGGTGTCCGATCTTCCTGATGCCAAGAATACGTCCATCAGCGGGGGCGATAAGTATGCCGGGCTGATCTTCAAAACGGCGCTCAGGATCACGAAAGAAAAAGATGGTGAACACCGTCGGCAGAGCGGCCAGAGCAGCCAGAGCCACCACTATATGGCTATCCCACCAGGTCGACAACAATGCCAGTCCTACCGTGCCGGCCAGCCCGATGAATATGAGTCCCAGACCATCCCGTGCGATCATTTTCCAAACACCCGCTTGAAAACCGCATCTACATTGCGCATGTAGTACGCCAGGTCGAAACATTCGTCGATCTCGCCTTTACTCAAGTACTTTCCGATCTCCGGATCATTCGAGACGTTTTCTCGAAACAGTCCTCGACCTTCCACCGCCGCCATGGCATGGCGCTGAACCATGCGATAGGCCTGATCGCGCGAACCAACCAGGCCGGTCAGCTTAAGCAGCAACCGCTGCGAGAAGACCACGCCGCCTTTATAGTAAACGTTTTCCAGCATCCTCTTACGGTCTACGACTAACCCGCTTAAGAGGCCGATGAACTTTTGCAGCCCGTAGTCAAGAATAGTAGTCGCATCCGGCAGGATAACCCGCTCCACTGAAGAGTGCGCGATATCGCGCTCATGCCACAGCGGTACGTTCTCCATGGCCGACAGCGCATAGCCGCGCAGCAGACGCGCTATACCGGTGATTCGCTCAGCCGTGATCGGGTTCTTCTTGTGCGGCATGGCCGATGAACCCTTCTGACCTTTGGTGAACCCCTCAGCCATCTCGCCGATCTCGGTGCGCTGCAAGTTGCGAATCTCGGTGGCAAACTTCTCCAGCGAAGACGCCACCAGCGCCAGCGATGTCACATACTCGGCGTGGCGATCTCGCTGAATCACCTGGGTCGATACTTCAGCCGGGCGCAACTTGAGTCGACGACACACCTCCGTTTCAATCCTGGGATCGAGGTTAGCGAAATTCCCTACCGCACCCGAAATCATGCCGACCGAGATACCTTCGGTGGCTTTCCTAAACATCGCCCGCCGCCGGTTCAGTTCGGTATACCAGACGGCGAATTTCAGCCCAGCAGTGGTCGGCTCGGCAAGCACACCGTGGGTTCGTCCCATGCACGGAGTCTTCTTATGCTTAAGCGCCAGCGATTTGATCCGTTTCAACGCCATAGCGAGCTTCTTGTCGATAATAGCCGAAGCCCGTTTGAGCGTTAGCGCCAGCGCAGTATCAAGCATGTCGGATGAGGTCATGCCGAAATGGAGATACTTCGCCTCTTCCCCGACGAACTCGGACACCGATGTCAGGAAGGCGATAACATCGTGATTAACTTCCGCTTCAATCTCGTTGATACGATCGATATCAAAGTCCGCCTTTTTCTCGATAACCTTGACCGCCTTGGCCGGAATCAGCTTGTGCCTGGCCATAGCGCGGGCGGCCTCGATCTCGACCTCCAGCCAGGTGCGAAACTTGGCCTCATCGCTCCACAGCGCCCCCATTTCCGGCAGTGTGTATCTCTCTATCATCAGCCTTTGGGCGCCTTCCTGTAATCGGCGAGGAATTTCGCCAAACCAATATCGGTCAACGGATGTTTGATGAGCTTCGCAATCACGTCGTAAGGCATGGTTACAATATCCGCGCCCATCAGAGCGGATTCCACGACATGCATGGGATGACGCGATGAGGCTACCAGCACTTCGGTTTCGAAATCGTAGTTGCGATATATAGTGAGTATGCGGCTGACCAACTCCATCCCGTCCGAAGAGATATCGTCCAGACGACCGATGAACGGCGAGACGAACATTGCCCCGGCCTTGGCTACCAGCAGCGCCTGCGATGGTGAGAAAACAAGCGTGGCATTGGTGTTGATGCCGCGCTCGGTGAGGCTCTTGATGGCCTTGAGCCCTTCCAGGATGGTCGGGATTTTCACTACTATATTGTCCGCGATGGCGGCCAACTCTTCGGCTTCTTTCAACATGTCGTCATGCTCGGTGGCCAGCACTTCGGCCGACACCGGTCCCGACACGATCTTGCAGATTTCGGCCAGCAATTCGCGGTATGGCATTGTCTCTTTGGCGGCCAGCGAGGGGTTGGTGGTAACACCGTCGAGTACTCCCATAGCGGCGGCGGATTTGATTTCGTCGAGATTGGCGGTATCAATGAAAAATTTCATCAGGCCTTTCCTTCGTCATATCCGACCGAAACAAGGTACAACCCGGCGGCCGGAGCGGTGAACACAACACGTTCGGCAGTAGCGTTTTTTATGATATCCTCGAAGGACTCCAAAGTCAAGTTATGCTTGTTTCTATCCGGCTCCACCGCCGCCAGGTTCACCATCGCTCCCACCAACCCCCGCACCATGTGGTGCAGAAAGCGATTGCCGCGGATTTCGTACACCAACATAGTCCCCAGATCAAACCAGCGTGAATACTCAATGGTGCAGAGGTTGTTTTTCTTGAGCGAGGCCGTCACACAGAAAGGACTGAAGTCGTGTTCGCCCAGGACGATCTCGGCAGCGCGTCTCAGCCGCGTGGTATCCAGTGAGCATTCATGGACCCAGCGCAAGTGACGATAGATCGCCGATCTTTGCCGTCCTATCAGATAGCGGTATCTCTTATGGCGGGCGGAGAACCGAGCGTGGAAACCCGCTGCGACCTCCTCAGCCTGCAGTATGACAATGTCGTCATCAAGGTAGTGGTTGAGCGCCTCGCGGTATTTTGGCGGCGGCAGGTGATGGTCGATGACAAAATTAGCCACCTGGCCCAGCGCGTGTACCCCGGCATCGGTACGCCCGGCGCCGATCAGGTTGACGTCGCATCCGGTTATCTTCCTGACGGTCTCGGTGATCTCCCCCTGCACCGTGCGCGCATCGGACTGCATCTGCCAGCCGGCGTAGGCGGTGCCGTCGTACTCAATGGTCAATTTGATGTTACGCTCAGCCACCTTATCTGGTCACTCCAAAAACAAGCACCACGAACAACCCGGCGCCAACGCTGAACAACCATTCCCGGTGACCGAAGTGCGACCTCAGGTAACAAGTGCGGGTACGGTCACTGCGATAGCCACGGGCCTGCATAGCCTGTGCGATTTCGTCGGCCCGCTGAATCGCGGCCACGAACACCGGAATGATGATGAAGGTGGTTTTTTTCATGCGGCTGAACAGCGAACCGGCGAAGTCGACCCCGCGAATCATTTGCGCTCGTTTCACGGCGGTAAATTCCTCGTACAGAATTGGGATGAAGCGAATCGCAATGAACAGGATCATCGATAGCTCAGACACCGGCAATCGAAGTCTTGCCAGCGGTCCAAGGAGTGAGCTGAACGCTTCGGCCAACTCCGACGGTGAATTAGTAAGAGTCATCAGAAACGCTATCGATACAAACAACACCAATCGCATTGAGTAGAACGCGGCCAGATGGATCGCCTCGGCGGTAATCTCCCACCCCAACAGATCCACCAGCACCACCGAATCCCGGCCGGAGAATACCAGGTGGTAGGCCATAGTAATGAGCACCAGCAGCAATATCGGCCTGAAATTGCGGACCAGGCTGCGCAGTTCGATCCCGCTTGCCAGCAGGGCCGCAAGCAGGGCCGTCATTATAACAGCATAGAACAGAATGGAATCGGTCAGCAGCGCCAGCGTAAGAACCAACATGATCGGCAACAGTTTGGATCGGGCATCCAACCGATGCAGATAAGAGTCTAAGGGGCGATACTGCCCCAGGAGTACCGGTGCACTTGTAAACATAGTTCAGCAAATCTCGTCTGGAAGGAAATATAACCGCGCGTCGGCGCCGAGTCAAACGACTCAGAGACGTTTAATATCGGGCCGATCCAGGAGAGTGTTCTGTCGAAATTGACAACCGGCGCACTTGGCCTCACGACGCCGGCGGCGAACAGCCCGCCAAATCAGGTACCCGACGGCCGCGCCAAGCATCAGACCGATGATTATCTGCTGCCACAAAATACTCATCAATACCCCACACGACTGAACAGTTGATAGACTGCCAACGAGGACAGGTAGGCTATCGTCGTCATGTATACAAATACGAAGGCCGCATAGAACCAGCGCCCGGCCTCTTGTCGGATGGTTACCAAAGTAGCCCCGCACTGACAACACAGAGCAAAGAAGACCATGATTGACATAGCCACGGCCACGCTAAAGACCGGTTGACCCGTTTTCGGTCCCGACTCCCACACCGCTCGTCGCATCTTATCGATCAGGGTGGACGATTCCTCATCGATGTCGGAGCCAAGATTATAGATAGTCCCCAGAGTAGCGATAATTACCTCACGCGCCGGGAACGAGGCCAGCACGGCCATTGAGATGCGCCAATCCCAACCCAGCGGTGTGAATAACGGCTCGACGGCGTGTCCCATACTCGCCAGGTAAGAATCGCGCATGTAAGCGCCGGCCAGGTCGTTGTCCAGACCGGCCAGTGACTGCTCATGATGCAAATTCAGACGGCGCAGATCATACATTAGCTGTGCGGTCGATGCATCTATGTTTGACCGGTTCATCTCTATTTGAAAGAACTGGTCCAGGGCAGCTACTGTGGAGATATTACCGAGGGCCGTCTGGTACTCGGACACAGCTAAATGTTGACCGGCGTCGTAACCGGAAACCGACGCCGCCAGTTTGGCCTCGCCGTCGGCCAGCGCCGCCATGTGCTCATTGTTCAGACCGGTTACTCGCTGAGCGTAATCGTCGCCGACCTCACGTGAATGCGGATAGTAGCTGAGCGCCCAGACAATAATCGTAATCGCGAAAATCACCGTGCCTGCCCGGATCATAAATGACTTGGCCCGGTGAAAGACCCGGATGACTACCGAACTGAGGGTAGGCAACTTGTACGACGGCATCTCCATCATGAATGTCCCACGCTGGGTCTTCAATAGCGTCTTCTGGAGCACAAAGGACACAATGACCGCAACCACGACGCCGAGCAGATACAGGGTCGTAAGGACCAGCCCCTGCAAGTTGAAGAGACCGAAATAAGTTATGCCGGGAACAAAAGCGGCAATCATGATAGCGTACACCGGCAGGCGGGCCGAACAGGTCATCAAGGGCGCCACCATGATCGTGATCAGCCGGAGCTTTCGATCTTCTATCGTGCGCGTAGCCATAATCCCCGGCACGGCACAGGCGAACGACGACAACATGGGGATAAAACTCTTACCCGACAGGCCGCACCAGCGAAACATGCGATCAACCAGAAAGGCCGCCCGCGACATGTAACCGGAATCTTCAAGCAGAGCAATAAACAGAAACAGAATGATTATCTGAGGCAGAAATATCAACACCGACCCGACGCCACCAACCACACCATCAGCTAACAACGATCGTAATGGGCCATCCGGCAATGTGCTTTTGAGATAGACAGCCAGCGAACCGAAAGTGGAATCGATGAACCCCATGAACGGCTCGGCCCAATTGAAAATCGACTGGAACACAAACGTCATTGTCACGACCAGAATGAGCGGACCCAGCACCGGATGCAGGAGCCACCGATCGACGCGTTCGGACAGACTCTTGCGATCGTCCGACTCCCCTCCAGCAACGCCGCTAAAGATCTCAGCGGCACGTTCGGTAAGGTGTCTGGTTTCAGCCATAGGCAGCGAACCGAAGCGCTCTTTGATAGCCGCCCGACCCTCGCCGAGGATTCGCTGAGCATCATCGGCGCGACTCTGTCCGGCAGCGTCGTCAAGATACTGCTGCTCGGCGGGACCGTCTGAATCGTAGATGACTCGAAGGTACTCAGCACGCGTGCGGTGACCGTCGCTGAGGAATTGAGCCAGGCGCTCGATCAGTCGCTCGGTAGCATCATCGTACCGGCCTGGCTCGGGATGGATGGGGTGCTCGGTCAACCGGATCGCTTCACGCTTCAAGTCATCGATTCCTCGTCCTCTGTTGCCGACGACCGGCACGACAGGTAACCCGCCAAGAGCTGCCGAGAGTGCGGGAACGTCGATCTTGATACCGTGTCTCTCGGCCAGGTCAATCATATTGAGGGCGACCACTACCGGCCGCCCGATCTGTAATACCTGCAAGAGAAGATACAACCCCCGACGGAGATTGGTGGCGTCTATCACACAGATCAGAACATCGGGATTCTCACCGCCCCTCACGCCGCCATAGAGCATCGAAGCGGCGATATATTCATCGGGCGAAAACGCGGCCAGCGAGTACGTCCCCGGCACATCGACCAATTCAAACCGGCGAAGGTCCTGCTTGCCCAGTGAAAACCGACCCGACACCTTCTCAACCGTGACGCCCGGATAATTACCGACCTTCTGGTTCAGCCCCGTTATGGCATTGAATATCGTTGTCTTGCCGCTGTTGGGATTGCCACAGATGGCAATCATTCCAAGCCGTGATTTCGAACTACTTTTAGCGGGATACCGCATCGATGTCGGAACCGATTTATTCGTCCACTTCGATCGCGACCAGTGATGCCTCGGCGCGACGCAACGACAGGAAACTGGCACCGACTCTTATTTCCAGAGGGTCGCGCAACGGTGCGTTCCGAAGGTATTCCAAAAGCTCTCCCGGTACTACACCCAACTCCACCAGCCTTCGCGCTACCGGACTGTCATCAACAAATCCGACCACCTTTCCTCTCTGGCCAGGTTGCATTCGGTCAAGATAGGTCATACCAGGTCACCTCGTAATTCCTCGTCATTATTCTATGCTTTGCGCTCGTCATTAGCAGAGCCGGTCGCGGCGTCATTCGGCCGACCATCCGGCCGGCAATCCGAACAGTAGCCTTGAACCTCGATTTTATAGCCGTCAGGTTCAAACTCGAACTCGTGAGCCGCCTCTACCAGGGTGCCCATCACACTACCCACATCAAACTCCAGAAGCTTCTTGCAACTTCGGCAGAAAAAGTGACCGTGCGGCTTCGGCGTGGTGCGATCGTATCGGGTTATGCCGTCGCCGATATTGACTTCCTCAGCCAGACCCAGTTGACAGATCAATTTCAGGTTGCGCCACACCGTGCTATGGCCGACTGACGGGTCCAACTCACGCACATTCTGGTACAACTCGTCAACCGTGACATGCATACCCAGTGAGAAGAAGCAGTCAAAGATCAACTCCCGTTGCGGAGTGGTTTTGAAGCCTCTGGTTTTGAGCAGTTCTTTCATCATATTTTCCGGTCGCTAATTGCAAACGACTTTCATTTTCAATTAACGGCAGTTTGGATCAAAAAGTCAAGCTATTCCCGAAATAAACTTGATATTTCTTTTGCTGTCTTAATTCGCTGTACCACAATAAAATAGCCGCCGAGAGTCGGCGGCTGTCAAGGATTGATTTGTGGCGAAATGGCTATTTCAGCAGAATCATCTTCCTGGACTGGGTATCGTCACCCCGACTGAGCTTATAGAAGTAGATGCCGGTTGCAACCGGCTGTCCCGACTGGCTCTTGCCATCCCACTGGACATTGTAGGTGCCGGGAAGCTGGATTTTGTCGATCAGCGTTACAACTTGCTGACCCAGCAGATTGAAGATCGACAAAGTTGTCCGCGGCAGCCGGCCGGAGGTTGGGCGCAGCGTGTATGAGATAGTTGTGGTCGGGTTGAACGGATTGGGATAGTTCTGGTGCAAATCGAAATTCATCGGCAACGCTGCGTGTGTACGACCATCGTCGGCGTCCAGCGGAATCCCGCCGAACACATCCAGCACCCGCGAGAACAACTCCTGCTTGGTGTTGTATCCAGTGGAAGTGAACCCATCGGACAGGTACTCGATGGGGAATGTCAGGAAAATGGAGTTGTAAGTCGCCTCTTGCTTCGTCACGCCGCATATCTCAGTATAGGGATCGGTAGCGATACCGATCTTGAATGCACTTTGTCCGGAACCTACGAGGGTCACGTAGTCAATATGGCCATCGGGCGGGAGTGTACCATAGCGATACCTGGTTCCATCCCCCAATTGACTGCCTGCGACACCCTGGAACCTGAACCACGACTTACTCCCGGCCCAGTTGGCGCCGAGGTAGTCGTTCATAAAACCGACGTCCAGATCGTTGAGCGACTTGGCGCCGGAGTTCGACGACAGCAACAGGTTACCGCCGGCATCAAGGTACTCCTTCATCGCAGCTACATCGGCGCTCGTAAAGACGTCCTCGGCAAACTCACCGGTGTGCCAGAAGACCATGCGGTACTTCTTCAGTTCATCGCCGGTTGGAGAGTTTTTGCTCTGTTTGTGCCAAACCGCGTACGGGATATTTTCAGCGTACATCGCATCGATATAGACCTGTTCGTAGTCCTCGCCACGATCGTCATCGACAATCAACACCTGCGGTGGTCCCAGTCTGACCTCAAGACCAAAGGTTCGTGACAGTACGCTATCGTACGGTATGGAAGGTATCGAATCACAGGTGACGGTCAGATAGAGTGAATCGATAGCCGGCACGAAGCTGGACGCCAGGGTGAACTCGATCGGAGTCAGATTGCTAACCTCAGTTTCGTCGAACACCGAAGCCAACGGCGCCTGGTTGGTGATGAAAGTCACGGCGGGGTTGTCACCCGAGAGGCTAACAGTGGCATTGAAGGAAGTCCGCATCACGTTCTTCATGGTACAGTAGAGTTTGATCGTCTCTCCCGGTTCGAGTATGCCGTCACCATCCCCACCCGGCGGAGAATCATCGAAGATGATGGAGTCATTGTCGGCCAGAAGCGGCCATGGTCGTGACCAGTCTACGTCGAGATCGGCGGTCATCACAGAATCGGAGTTGGAGATATTCCACACGCCGATGCGAGTGGTGGCATCATTGTTAAAAGGTCCGGGGATATTAGTGTGCGTGTTTGGAACGGTCAGGTCCTGGAACTCACGAGCGCCGGTGGAACCTGGCCAAACATCGCCGCTGTTCCCGTGGCTGCCGCCAAAAGCTAAATCGTTCTTACCGTCCGCCTGCTCCAGAGCCACGTGGTACCAGTTCGGATTCTGGTTGCTTGGTCCCGGCGCATGTCTGTCCACATGATAAATGCACAGTCCCGATGAAGGCAAACCGACATCGGATCCAACCCGCTGCCGATTCTCGACCACCCAAAACTCATAGTAGCTCGAAAGGCTGTTTTGGAGGCGGTAGGCGACCGGATTGAACTCTGAACATGGAAACTCAACGCCTCCGACATTCTCATCGATCTCCTGATACGCAAGGAACCCCATCTCCGCCTTGCTCCACGCCGTGAAGTGCGATGGTGACCTTGAACCGCCGTTATAACAGCCGGTCGCCATTATAGCCCAGTCACCCAAGCCGTTGCTCGTTCCCAAGGTATCTTTGACATCGTATAGATCGGGCAGACCCATAACATGTCCGAACTCATGACAGAACACTCCGATCGGGGAAGTATCTCCCCTGAACTCCTCGGGATTCATGGTGTAGGCAGAAATCTTGACACCATCATGGGTAATCAAGGGGCTGATGTTCCCCTTATGCGACCAGATCCTATCTGATATTCCTCCCTCTTCCGCTCCCGGACCGGCATGTATGATTATCAAGCCATCGCACCAGTCATCACCATTGGCGTCGTACTTTCGCCAGTTTGGTACGTCCCCTTCCACCGCCATAACAGCGTGCGTCGCCAACAGCCTTCCCCCCCATGTCAAGCCGTAGTCATCGTTCTCATAGTATTGGTAGCTGTTCGGCATCGTGTACGGACCGAAGATATCACCAGTGACAATGAAATTACCGTAGGAATTCTCTTTGTAGAAGTCAGTCATAGAGCCGGTGGGGTTGTGATAATCCTCCGAGAACAGAACCGAGTCGAACTGGTACGGCTGCGTAGCCACCGAGCCGCTGTCCATCCGATTGTCGGTGAACTGAACCAGGATGACGATGGTATAGGCCGTATCGATCCAATCAGTACCCAGAGCCAGCGCCTTGCCGAATCGGTCCTTGCTGATAGGAGTGTGTAGCTCGGGACTGTTGCCGCCGGCCGCTCTGAAAGCCCGCAGAGGAGCCAGCTTTTCTTCGAGCACTCCCTCGGCTTTCCATTTTTCTACCAGATCGGGATGGGGCGCCACGGCCAATACATTGAGCGCCGAGAGCATCGCTATTACCACTAAGACCTGGAGCGTTGCTCCGAATCTGAGTACCTTCATCATGTTTAACCTTATCATGTCGTCCACACTCTAAACGGTTCAAGTAACCATCGGTTTCTTCAATTATAAGGTGAAGCGATCTATTTCAAAAGCAGCATTTTCCTCGAATGCGATGTTTCGCCGGCTTGCAGCCGATAGAAGTAAACGCCGCTGGCCACCCTGCCACCGCGATCGCTGCTGCCGTCCCATTCATAGGCGTGAGTGCCGGCCAGCAGTCGAGCGCCGGCGAGTTGTTTGACCTTCTGACCGAGAGCGTTATACACTATCAAAGAGACGTCCGAAGGCCTGGAGAGACTGAATGAAATCGTGGTGGTTGGGTTGAATGGGTTTGGGTAATTTTGGTGCAGTTGGACCGTCCCGGGCAAGGTGGCAAGCTGGTCGTCATCGACCGATGTTGCCAAATCAAAGCGCTCACGGGCCCGCTGAGCGTTTTCGTACAACTCGATCTCATCATCGCCAACGACGATGGCGAAAGCCACTTCATTGGAGTCCCAGGCCTCTATCGCGAATGATCCCGAACTGATAAGCATCATCAGATCCCCGGTCAGGGCGGTATCGACATGGATTCCGGTGTTGGCGATCAGTTCGTATTTTTCTGCGCGGGAGAATCCTTTCTTGGCCGCACCATTGTCGATGACCGTAAACGAATTCAGGTTCTTCAGCGACACCAGCCCGACCAAAGGTCCCTCGCCGCCGGCCTGGTAGAGCATCGAGGCCGCTTCATCGTAGATAACGCCGTCGCCGGCTGGGTTGAAGTCGAAGTCCATCAGGAAGCCGAAATGCAGACCGGTCAACCACCCCGGCGTAATATTGCGCATCTGGAATCTAACCACCAGGATGCCACCGTCGTCGGCGTAGCTGATTGTCTCCTGCGTCAGTTCGATGGGGATAGGTATCTCCGAGCGACTGTCGACATATCCTGCCACTCGACGCGTGCTACCGTCACCGTCGACTATAGGCGTACTGAGGCTCAGGGTCGGTTCGTAGTCTGAGGAGCGGAAATCCCCCTGGGCATCCCGGATCGAACTGGACAGTTGCAGGCTGTTTCTGCCTACTATTATGCCGGCTTCATAGAGTAAGTTGTCGGAGTTATCGATCCGAAACCCCTGTCCACCGGCGGCGTAGATCGAACCGGGTCCAAAACCGAACTGAGCGAAATCGGAAACTGAGAAACTGATCCGCGAGCTACCGTGCTCAGCAATGAGACCGACGGGAGCAACGCCGACTGTAACCACCAGAGCCAGGCTGTCGAAAACCCCACCCTCCGGAAGTCGGAGGTAGAGGCGGAAGCTGATGTTTTGTCCATGGAGCAGAGTGGGATCGAAGCTGATTTCGTAGGGGCTGGCGTTGATGGCCGTGGTGCCGCCATTGCCAAGAAAGAAGGCTGCTTCGGCGGTGTTGATGGTGACACCGAGGTCATCGCTCTCAAGGTCGGCAACCACATCGACCACGTTGCCGGCCGGGTTATTCAATATCACTTGCAGGCCAAAGGTCTCCCCCGGCCAGGCCAATCCATCGTCGGTGATCTGAGTACCGGCTATTCGGAAATCGGTGGCCGCCGGCAGCGGCAGATGATTCAGCAACCGGGAGGCATCGACCAGTCCGTGGCCGTACGTGTTGTCCTCACCGACCGGACCAAGATCCTCGGTGGCCTGCAACAAGGCGTACTTGATTTGTTCGACCGTCGCGTCCGGGTTATACTGACGCATCAGAGCTACCAGCCCGGCGACGTACGGAGCAGCCATGGAGGTGCCGCTCATGAACGAGTACCCGCCGTCTCTCTGTGACGACCGGACGCTGACTCCGGGAGCCATTACTTCCGGTTTGATTTCACTTTGATCACACGATGACGGTCCGCGACTGGAGAAGTTCGCAACCTGTTTGTTAATATTAACGGCTCCGACCGCCAGTGCGTTTATGGGCGTTGTCGCCTGGTCAGCCGGGCTGCGCAGCGACATCGGGTCCGGTCCTTCATTGCCGGCGGCGAAGATCGTAACGATCCCGGCCGCCTCAACGACATCGATTACGCCGGTGAAGGTTTCATCGCAGGGGTTGAAGAGTCCCTTGGGCAACCCCCAGCTATTCAGGATTACATCAGGCACATCATCAGTGGTGGCGGTGTCGCCGTCGGGATTGAGCGCCCACTGAAAGGCCTCAATAATATCGGACAGGGTGGTTTGAAGCGGCCTACCCTGGTCGATAACACCAGCCGTGATCCACTCCGCCTCGGGAGCGACCCCGAAACTGTCGGCCTCGACCGCACCGACCATCAGCCCCATCGTGTGAGTGCCGTGCCCGGCGGCATCGTATGGCAACTCGTCGGGAGCCACCTTGGAAAACCACGCCGACGACAACGGCGCATGGTGGCCACGCCACTTGGTCGTCAGGGCCGGGTGATCGCTCTCGACACCGGTATCGAACGAACAGACCAGCCGACCGGAACCTTTCAATCCCCGTTGCCACAAGTAGGGGACCTTCAACAACGCCAGTTCGCTGGACACAGAAGCCACCAGGGACGGCGCCGGAGTCTCTTTCACGGGAACGACATACTCCAGAGCAAGATTCTCTGTTACCAGCTTCACTCCGGGAAGGTCTGCGAGTTCGTGAATTGCCTGGGCTGTCAAGGTGGCCGTAAAAGCCGGTACTATCCAATGACGGGTTAGCGGCGTGGATGAGTTCTCATTCAGATACTGAGCAACCTGGTCGGACGACTTCAGCGACCGATGAAGCAACTCGCCTAACAGCAGTTTGATTCTCTGATCACGCCTCAGCGAAGGGGCCGTCTTGAGCAGGCCGAGCGAGACCGGCGGTTCAGCATCGATAAACACCACCACCGAAATCGGACTGTCGGAGACTGTCTGTACGACCGGATTGAGCTTGCTCTGTAAACCCGGAGCCAACACATCGGCGTTAGCCAGACTACCGAAGATGGTGCTCAAAAAGACGACTGTGACTACTGCTATTAGTGTTTGTCTCGTGTTCATCCTGTCTCCTTGACCTGATCCTACCCCCTTTGAGCAAAGGTTGTGCCGCACCTATCGAGCATACAGGCGGATCAGACCCGCGCAACCGAATGCAACCGCCCATCGCCACCAGGCGACAACAGACTGAATCACAAGGAATTATGGAGGGGTCGACGCGACCGCCGTCAGAGCGGGGAGGGATTCCCTGAGGTCGGCTTTTGCATAGTGTGATCAGGATTGCCGTTTTGGCCGGAACTGACCGCAAAGTTTTACACGCCGCCCACAAATCCAATGTATATATTGAGCAAATGAGTTCACGGTCCGACATGCCGGCGGCAGGCCGCTGGCTCTTGCCCGTCCTGCTGGTATTCGCCACGGTGATCCGGATTCTCTACCTGCTAAATTACTCCGATCTGCCACAATGGGACCAGTTGACCGTCGACAACTATTATCACCATCATTGGGCGGAAAACCTGGCCGGCGGGAACATTCTTGGAGACACGACGTACTTCCGGGCGCCTTTCTACATCTATGTCCTGGGCTTGGTTTACACTTTCTTCGGCGCCTCGTTGTGGGCCGCCCGATTGTTCGGCCTGGTGGTGGGTCTGGCTTCGATATACTGCACTTACCGCATTGGCCGACAAGCCTTCTCGCACCAAGTCGGCCTTGTGGCCGCGGCTGTTCAGAGTATCAACCCAGTCTTCCTCTATTTTGAAGCCGAGTTGCTTTTGGACATGCTGTTCACGTTGCTTTTGCAAATATCACTGTTAATCGTCTGGCGCTGGCGGGACAATCGCAAACTGGGCACTCTCCTTTTGGCCGGGCTGGTGACCGGAATCGCCGCTATCACGCGACCGACCGCCCTGGTCTGGGCCGGACTGGTTATTGCATGGTTGCTGCTCTTGTCTGGTGATGCCGCCGTCCGCCTTAAGCGACTGGTGGTGTTTGCCGTCGGTTTGGCCTTGGTGATTGGCCCGATCTTCGTGCGCAACCTCTACGTGGCGGATGACCCGGTCTTGATCGCGTCGCAGGGAGGAATCAACTTCTATATCGGCAATAATGAAATCGCCGACGGCGTCTCAGCCCGTATGCCGGAACCGATGGGTCACAACTGGCGTCTCAAACAGGTGGTACGAGCAGCCGAGGAGGCATCGGCGCGACGTCTCAAACCTGGCGAAGTTTCGGATTATTGGACATCGAAGGCATTCCAATGGATAGTGCGGAACCCCGGTTCGTTTGTGAAACTGTATCTCAAAAAACTATATCTCAGCATCGGCGACCGTGAAGTGTCCAACAACCGTGACCTGGGACTATTCTCCGCCGCCATGCCGTTGCTGCGACTCAACCCCGTCTCGTTTTCGATCATACTGGCCTTCGCAGTCGCGGGCGCTCTGGTCGGATGGCGTCACGGAGGCAGCCGTGTGCGGCTGCTGATAGGGTTGATACTCACCTACCTGATGACGATGGCCTTGTTCTTTTTCAGCAGCCGCTTTCGCGTACCGGTACTGCCCTTCATGACGGTGCTGGCCGCCGTGGGGGCGATGGCAGTCCTGGATCTGTTCGCCACCAACATCAGGCGAGGCGCCGGCATGATGCTGGCCGTTGTTACAGTCTGGGCGTTCTCATGCTATCCGATGGTGAAACTTCCACCCGGTTCGCCGTCGCAGGATTTCGTTTCCAAAGGGATCCATTATTACGCAACCGAGGACTTCCAGAATGCCCTTGGCTACTTTCAGGCTGCTCGGATGTTTGACACCTCACAGGCAGAGACCAACCTGAACATCGGCGCTTGTTACCTACGGCTTGGGATAGCCGACTCAGCGCTTTTCTATTTCGAGCAAGAACGTCAACTGCATCCCAATCGACCCAAGACACACAGCAACCTGGCCTCGCTGCACCTGGTCAACGGTCGCTACCCTGAAGCTGCTGTCCAGGCCGAAAAGGCCCTGGCCCTAGCCGACTGGGATGTCACCGCCAACATGATCTACTTGCGCGCCTTGGCCGAAATTGACAGCGTGGCGACCGGTAGCTTCGTCACCCGGGTGGAACAAGCCGCAGAGCGCACCGAAAATGATCTCTACCTGCTGAACGACGCCGCCTTGCTCCTGCTTCGACGCGGCGACACGGCTCAAGCCGAATCACTTCTGCAACGAGCGTTACATTCGCGGCCTCCACCGATCGAGACTGACGACGGCGCCTTTGACCGAAACTTTCCCAACCACTTTCTGAGGCGACGGCACGAGACAGCCCGTACCCATTATCACCTCGGTCTGTTGGCCGGTCTGTCCGGAAAATATCATCTGGCCATCAGCCACAACCGGCAGGCAATTGCGGCCGACTCGAATCTGGTTGAGGCCTGGGTAAACCTGGCCGGTGGTTACCGATACACCGGGCAGATGGAGTCGGCGGATTCGGTGATGACCATAGCCGCCCAACATTTCCCCACTAATGAGTTGATCAGACAGCTTACCCCTCAACACGACCAATAAGAACGGGACCGAGTTACTCGGTCCCGTAGCAAATGTCAAACTTATGACGACGGTCAGCGATGACTATCATCTCAATCGATGATTATCGCCTCCTGCCGCATCTTCTCGTATTCCTTGCACCGCTTCTCGTAGTTGCGGCGCGCCTCAGAAAGCGACACCTTCACCGCAGCATCCGGATAGCGGTTTTCAGATATCTGACCGTTGCCCCCACCGAGCGTCGGATCGTACAACCAGTTTAGTACCGAATCGACCACCACCTGCATCGCAACTGAGTCGATCGATAGCGGCGTAAACTTGAAATGCACCGTCTTGAACAGACTGGTGGCCAACCGATGCGCTACCGGGCGGCCGTGTAAATTATGCTCCCCACCCAAAGGATGTGATGCCCCGTAGCAGGACTTGTACTTATAAAGGATTTCGGTACCGAACGACCGTACACACCAATCAACTTCCGGCAGACTCGGGCAATCCTCGTTCCAGAAGGGGAACATGCCCGAAAGGTCCCACTCGTAACGAGTGTGCAAATACTCCTCATTGATTGCCAGATCAGGCCACTCACCCGGTTTAGTGGAAAACGTTCCGATGAAATCCTGATAAAGGCCGGGGGGCGGATTCCCACCGAGTTGCGGCAGGTAACTGGCCCATCCGGTGTGACCTATGGAGTCGACGCCGAAGTAGCGCCTGTAATTGAACGGTGGTGCGGCCCCCGTCAGCCCCTGTGCTGAGCTTCCAGCAATAATCATAGTGCGCCCGGTCACCCAAACATTGATGCCGGCATCTATGGATTTGTAGATTGTAGTCCACTGACCTGGCAGTGGTTTACCCAGCACATCGTCATAGAGGATCATCACTTTGTGCTTCAAGAGGTCAGCGATCGGCGCCCCTTGGGACAGAAAACCCATATAGAAAAAGTCGGCGCTGATTCCTTTGTTTCCCAGATCACCCTCGGTGATGGTGTTGGTATCAAAAACGATTGCTCGGCCGGTGTTGGCCGCCCAGGCGTCGATGGTTGTCTTCCAGTAGGCCTTGACGGTGTCACGGGCGATGGGATCATTCAAGCCTCCCGGCAAAGGTTTGCTGAAGTCAAGGATGATAATATCGCGCTCGAAGCGGGGATTGATGACGGGGAATTCCACAAAGTACGGCACTAAGGCGGGGACCAGAGCGTCGTCACGTGATCTCAGCCAGAACACGAACCTCATCTCAACCGTTGTATCGGAGTGGAAGCCCTCAAATACGTTCCACAGGGTATCAGCCTGGTTGCTGACCCAACCATCGCTTCGCTGCTGAGCCCTGTCATACTCTAACCCGTCAAAGTCCGGATCATCCACTCGCATGTACCGTGCCGTGTCGCCAAAAACCAAAGCCGATGCGGGCATGGGGTCCGTCACGATTATAGTATCACATTCCTCTTCGAAACCGCCTTCAACAGGGAAAGTATCGCACCGGAACACCGTGTCACCGATTCGTTTTACATCCCCGTCGTTAGTGACATAAACAAGCGTCATAAAGGAATCTCGGATGATCTGCATTTCCTCACTGGAGTACGGACCGTAGAGTCGCCAGTCGAATTCAAACGGTGGCGGATCACTAGGGTAGTCAATCGGATCCTCACCTCGCCAGCGCAACTTGACACCAGTGATAATCCCACCCGGATTTATCGAATTCACAAACGGTGTATCAGCGTCCGGGAGACGGAGGACAAATGAGGTCGGCGGATTGTCGTTGCGAGAGAACAGCCGGTAAATGATATCGGAACCGAGCCCTTCCTCATCATACGCCTGCAGGAAGACATATTGATCCACGTACGTCAGTACCGGATCGGTGAGATCAGCCGACATCGAGATGATATTCGACGTCATCGGGTCCGGCCCCTTCGGGTCGACATCAAGCCTGATCCAAGCACTGTTTGGAACCGTCGAGATGTAATCCATCGGGTCGAGTCCATTCAAATCACTCGCCGTGGCCACATGGTAACGGAAGTACGCGATCAACCCGTCGCGGTCGGTGCCGACCCAGTGTATCTCGGGATTACGCGAGAATCGTGTAACGGTCGTGTCACACGTTATCGTGTCACCAACAGTATCACAGACTACTCGCGGTCCCGGTGGGATATTGACAAAGTAGACGATTGGTTTCTCGTTTGCGGTTATTTCACCGTCCAATCGTTTTGTACACCCGACCGTGAGTACTACCGACGCTGTGACCACTGCGGCCAACGCCAGCAGCACTGCTGCTATTCTTACTTTATTGATTTGATTCCTCATAATTATCTGGTACTCTCTGTCTAAAACGCAAAGGCCATACTGAAACGGTGAACCTGCGTCAGGATTCCGAAATCCTGGAAGGCGTAATCAATACGAATCTCACTCTCTTCTCCAAACGGCAAGGCAAGACCGCCGCCGGCCGTAAAGCCGTCTTCATCATAGTTGAAGCGGTGCCCCCCGCGCAGTGAGAAACGATCCCGAAAGGTATATTCCAAACCGGTGTTGTACTTCTCGAGGTTGTCCGAGGGGTGGGAACCCTCGGCCGCGAAGGTCACCAGGTGATCCGCCTGTTCAACCAAGTTGATGCAACCACCGAACTTGAAGTTGATCGGTAACGGATAGGATTGGCTGATCATGGTCATATCCGGCCCGAAATTACTGATCATCATGGCGATCCTGAAGCCACGATGGCCGGTGTCGTACATAGTGCCGACATCAGCTGACCAGCCGCTGGCGCTGTAATCGTGAACGAATTGGCCGACAAACTTGACCGTGAAACCCACCGAAAACCGGTCAGTCAGATACCGGCCATAGCTGACACCCATAGCGAAGTCGTTCCATCCAAATGTCCGCCCGGTGCCATAGATGCCGTTCGGGGTCCCCGGCGGGTCCATTGTGCCCCGTGGCCAAGTGGTCTCGATCATCTCACCGGAGGACAAGCCGTAAGCGCTTATCCCCAGGACACCGCCAATTGATTCCAACGGTAAACCGATGGCACCGAAACCGTAGCCGACATCGGCCGGCATATCGATGTAGGTGAACGCCACCTCACGGCCATAGAGCGAGGTCAGACCGGCCGGGTTGTAGTATACCGCCATGATGTCGTCCGTGACCGCTGTAAAGGCCTCCGCCATACCCATCGCCCGCGCCGAGACGCCAAGCTCCAGGAACTGGGCACCGGTAGTGCCTACTTTGGCCTGAGCCAGGGCTTTCTGAGGCATCCATGCGACGCCGATACAAAACAATACCAGTCCGAGAAGCGCTGTTCTTGAATACCTGGGCGGTCTCAGTGGCAGCGATCTATTATGTTTCAGAAGCATCTCATCCTCATTTATTCTGTCATTCATATCTATTTATCACATTGTGCTGCTTACAGGTTCACCTCAAGTCCCAGGCGGATCTGCCGACCGTAATCCCAGTTGTACGGGTTCAAGTCGTAGGGTGTGCCTCCCTTGATGACCTGACTCTGATTCTGCCGGGTATCAGGCCGACCGGTGTTGTTGTATACGGTATTGACATTACGGCTGTCGAAGATATTCTCCACCCACATGATCACACTGTAGTCAATCCCGATGAGTTCGAAGTCCTTGGTGAAACGGACGTCGATATTGAGAATACCCGGCTTGCGCATCGAGTTGGTTTGGACGTCCTCACCGGTCGTCAACGACAGGTTCGGGTACGACCGATCCGGAGTAAAAGGACGCCCGCTCTCGATTATACAATTGAGAGCCAGCGACCAGCCGTTGGGAATGGGCAGACCAAACAGCCGGGGTTTGACCGTACTGGGCATAAACACCTGAATATTGCCGCTAATACGGTGCCGAATATCGTTATCGAGTGCCGACTCGGAGAGGGGCACACGTAAGAGTTCGAAGTCTTCCATGTAGTTCTGGTTAGTCTGCGACGCCTTGCCGAAAGCAAAAGCATAGGCGTAACTCACCTGACCATTTACGTAACCGCCGCCTCGCTTTTCAAGAGTGAATTCAAAGCCACGGCTGCGGCCATAGTCACTGTTCTGGTACTGCTGACGCGTCAAACCACCAACCCGAACCTGCGCAGAGTTAATCTTATCAAATTCGTCCTTGAAATAGCCCTGGGCATCCAGCGAATAGTTCTCAGACATCGCGTACTTGACCCCGAACGAATACTGAATGGTCTTTTGATAATCGAGGTTATAGTTACCGATCACAACATTCTGAGCCACCGAGGAAGTATTCCGACGGTACATCCGCTCAAGTAAAGGAAGCTGGAAGAAGTGCCCGTAGTTGAAGTGGATTTTGGCCTTGTCGGAGATCGGATAGGAGAAACCAATACGCGGAGAGAACTTCTGACGGTCACCCAGGATCACACCGGAGCCCAGATCATCCTGCTTGGCCACATCCACCAGACCATAGCGATCCTGGAGGAAGAAGTCCCAGCGGAAACCCAGTGACGCGATCATCGATCCGTACTCCAGTTTGTCGCGGAAGTACACCGTACCCTGGTACGGCTCATAATGGAACATGTCCCGGAAAGAGCCACGCCCCGGGTAGGGCCCCCCGTCGTCGCTTCCACTGTAAGGATAGTACGGTTTTTCGATTTCTTTGTAGTCGTACTCGTTGGCCTGCATCGCAACACCACCCTTGAGCTCGTGAGCGCCCAACTGCCAGAACACCTTGGTCTCCAACCGAAAGGTGTTCGTGCTATGATAGTGCCACATTGCTGTCTCGTCGTAATTGCCTGGGTTCAGAAAGTTTGAAGAACCACCGTAATCATAGCGACCGTTGCCGTTCATATCGGTAAACGGTTCGCCTTGATCGTAACGGAAATTACGAGGGTTGTAGATGCCGTCGCCGTTCCGGTCGATGTACGGAATACTCGGCTCCCACCGATCCAGCGGACCGTCGTGCTTACCATTGTCGTTGAGGTCCTGGTTATCATCACCGACCGACATAACAAACAGGTCGATGCCGGGATCATAGATGTTGTTGCCGTTAATATCGGTGAAATCCTCACCTACGATCGAATCACCATCGATGTACGGCTCGGGATCACGGTTGTTGATGTAGCTGACACGATCACCGTCGAGCAACCCATTACCGTTCTTATCATAGAGGAAATCTCCCTCGTCCCAGACACCGTTCCCATTCAGGTCGATGAACGGTTCACCCTCAAGGTTGTCGATAATGCCGTTGTCATTGAAACGGAAATCGGACGGAAAGGCGAAACCGCCCTGCTGGTTGATTTCCCAGAGTCCCTCTTCACCGAAAGTGTAGGCGGGACCGGTAAAATCATATCCGTAGGTTGCCGTGTCCGGGAACAGGTTGATGATCGGCTCCGGGGCATCATAAACACCATTGCCGTTACGATCATCAAAGTCCTCACACTCCGGGCCCGGACGGAATTTATCGGGCTCCAGTCCATGCCCCGGATTGTTGGGATCACCCGGCTTACGGCTCAGGCTGTTCTTCGAATAAGACAGAACCGCCTCGTAACTAATGTTACGGGAGACAGACTGCGAGACCTCCAGCGACAACGTTTCCCAGCGCTCCGACTGCACCGGTGCGGTGTTAGGTGAGTAACGGTAGTTCCAGTTGAAATGAGTCCACCGCTTCTGAGAGTTCCTGTACGATAGGATAAACCTCAAATTCTGCACAGGGCGGAACCTGAGGTTGGCCACATAGTAGTACTTGTTGTTCTTGCGCTCCGGAATGTCAAACCCAAGAAGGTTGAACGATCCGTAGTTCCGGCGAGTTATCGGCGTGTCGTAAGATTCGTATTGATAGATACCGTCGTCCTTTACCACCTCACCATAGAAGTAGTACGTAAGCTCCTTATCCTCCATGTAGCTCAAACCCAAAGCCGGAAGAATTTTGTTCTTGAAAATCGGGTCAGGACCGCTTATGGAGAAGTGCACGAAATCGTTGTTACGTGAATACTTGTTAAGGGACTTGTTGCCGAAATCGTCGGTGATGAACTGCATGTTAATCCGGGTGTTGTCTTTTGATCCGGTTTGCGTAGTGATCTTGACGATACCGGAAAGGGCGTTGCCGTACTCCGGATCGAACCCGTCCTTGATCACCGTGAACTCCTGAATCGAACCGGAAACCAACGAAAGGTTGGCACCCGCCTCACCCAGACCACCGAGCGGGTCGCCGATCGGCACACCATCAAGGATGTACGCAACTTCACCGGCACGACCGCCGCGGATGAAGATCTCACCGGAGGCGTTGGTGACCACACCGGCCACCTGCGTCAGCAACTCGTCCACCGACGTGACCGGCTGAGACATAATCTGTTCTTTGGAGATGACGACAATGTTGGAGGTCTCGAATTTTTCGATGATATCCCGCTTTCCCGTGACGGTGATGGTCTTGCCAATATCGGTGACCTTCTTCTCCAGCGGCTGGGTCACCTCAACAGTCAGATCAGACTTGACTTCAACGTCGGTGACCTCCAGAGTGTTGTACTCGAGGTGCGTGATGCGCACAGTGTACTTGCCCGGCTCCATTCGACGGATGATGTACTTGCCCTCGAAGTCGGTCATTGCACCGACCCCCTCAAGGCCGACAACCATGACCGATGCACCGAGAACCAACTCGCCGGTTTCTTTATCTGTGATAGTCCCTTTAATCTGTCCCACGGCCGCCGCGTAAAGGTTCACTGGCCCGATCGCTATTGCCAGCACCAGGACCACGAACGAAATCAAAAACTTCCTGGGCCCGAAAGGCATTACCATTCCTCCTACGATATATGCAGAGACGACTCTACTTGTTTCCCAACCAATAATATCAGATTCCAAGCCGACCTTGTTCGGTGAGAGAATCGAACGATTCAGTCCTGATCCGTTACCTACTGGTCCGCCTGAGGTCTCCGAAATCCGAGGATTCCCGGGGCATCTTGTCCAAACCGGAATCCGCTTTCAAGCAACTATAATAGCTCATCGACGCCGGCGAAGTCAAGCGGTTTTTCCCGTTAACCGCTGTCTGCCGCAGCGTCGTGCGCCACACCCATAGACTCTCGAGAGTAGTCAACTGTTTAATAAAATCCTCTGCCTTAGAGCTGTTTCACGGATCAACCTGGCTCGGCTTTCCAACTCGGCCGACTCCCGAAGGTCGAACTCACCCCGCCGCAGATCAACACCGAGATGGCGATCAAGCACCTTGTGGAAGATATCACTGGCCAGTTCCCAACGCGGGCCACTAAGCGGCTGCAAACCAACCGAATGCGAGAGGCCGTCAGCCGCCGGGTAGTAGAGCGCCGGATGGTAGGCCACGCCGTCAAGTTTGATCGATCCATGCTGCAAGATGGTATCGCCGATTTGCCGCGCCGCCGAAGCCACGACCTTCCCGCCTTCGGCCAACACCTCATAACGTGAAGGGGACACAAAACAGGCTGCCTTATGGAAAAAATCAGACCGCGAATTACTCTCAGCCGAACGGCGACAGTAGCTCACGTCTGTGCCCATGACACTCACGAATTCCGCCAAAGCCTCAGCCACGGTGCGGTAGAAATTCGACCTGCCCGTCGCCCATTCGCGTCCGTGCCACTCGGAGAGATTGACGGCAATGCTGTAGGTCAACTCAGAGCTGTCGTGATAAAGAGCCCGCCCGCCGGTTATGCGGCGTATCACCGGCGTGCCGTTCAGTTGGGAAGAATCGAAGGCACGTTTTATATCCTGATTGACTCCAAATGTGATCGTCCCTTCAGCCCAACTGTACAAGCGAACGAACAACGACCCCGGGACGCTGTGCGCCCGATCAAATAACCATTCATCGACGGCCATGTTGTAATACGGGTCACACGCAAACTGACGATAGAAAAGGGGCTTGGACATGGCGACATATTACACAGCATCGGGACACAACGCAAGCCCAACCCGGGAGAATGCGAGCCTGATTATCCCTTCGCAGGTTGTTGCACTTCGTTTGTGAGTTTAGGGTATCCGGTCTTTCATGTCACGGAGGAAAACTGGATCCCGGCTTTAGGTGAACGGCAGATGCCCACCCTGCCGGATGCGAACAACTTCGACTGACTCGGTCTGTCGGTCACTGCTGTCATGTTGAGTCCGACTGCAGACAACGCTTGGCTCTGTGATGCGGCCGCTGGAGAGAGAAGAACTGGGGGTACAAGAAAAAGAGGGCACAAGAAAACCCTACTTTCGGTGGGTGTTAAAGTCTATGGTGGCCCCAACCTCACTCTCCCCAAACTTCTGTGGAGTTCGAATTTCGGGTCGAAATGGGCTATAACACAATCCTTGGAACTCGTTGAAAGAGATTTGATTGTGGCCGTATGCTACTTGGTTGAACATTGCTCCGGTCTTTTGCCACAGAATCCGAACCCGGCCTTCACCCCCCCCCCACAATCACGTACCACTGACCGCAGAAACAGCCTACAATGAGCCTTTTGAAACATTGTCAAACTAGTACACGTAAAGGACTGGCAAGAACAAATGTGGAAAGCCAATATGTCGAACTACCCTCCCAGGATTCTCGTGAGTGTTCTGATCTTGCTCACGTCTTTGCTTTCGACCGGTGCCGGTCAGGAGAGTTTGGAACTGACTTCAGACGATCTTACAGTCCTGAAGGTGACCGAAACTGCGGTTCAACTGGGACGGCAGTTTCGTGACTCAATCTGGCCCGGGTACAATCTAGACCAAGTCCCCCTAATCGTGTACATCCCGGAACGGTGGGCGCTGCTGCTTAATGCTCCTCCTTTTGCCGACAGTTTTGTGGATTACCCTGGTGCATGGCCCGACTTGCAGACGAACGTGCTCTACCACCCAGGGCAGTACAGGGAATTGGTCGGTCAATTAGCTTTTGACGTACATATAGACAGTATAGCGGTCGCTGCGGTCGCTTTTACCGGGCAGAAAGCTCGGAGTTTTCTAGAATTTGTTGTCCATGAGAATTTTCATCAGTTTCAGCACACCCGGTTTGGGGACATTCAGTGGGAACGTGAAGAACTATACCCCATTGAAGATGTGACAAACACCTCACTTGCCTGTATGGAAATACTCCTGTTGAAAGAGGCTCTTGAATTCCTGAGCCACTCCGCACGAGATTCCGCTCTCAGCCGGGTAATGCAGTTCGTAGCCATCCGTTCTTACCGTTGGCAAAATACTATCCCTTATGTTGCGCGCTACGAGCAAGGTCAGGAGATAAATGAAGGTACGGCTAAGTACGTCGAAGTGAAAGCGATCAGCCTTGTGTCTGAGTTGCATTACAGTTCCTCACTTGAATCCGCGACTGACACCCTTATGTCGGATCTTGCCTCGGTCACTATGACCGATTGCATTATAGAGGGGCTCAATCGATTGATTGCTGATGGCACCATAGCCCCTGAGGATATGCCGCGCAATCGCATCTATCCGGTTGGAGCAGCACAGGGATTCCTTCTTGATCAATTAGCCGTTAACTGGAAATCGGTCGCTCAGCAGGCAGGACCCGACTTTACGTTTGCAGGTCTTCTCGGGAGTGATCTGGATTATGATAGCTCTCAAATGGAGTCCGTCGTAGCAGAGGCCAAAAAGCTATGCGACTATGAGAAAATCTACCAGAAATCCAAGAAGGCGGTTGCGGCTTATCGCACCGGCTTTGACAGCGCGGTGACCTCATTTGAGTCACAGCCAGGCGTTCGAGTGGACATTAGTTTCAACAGCAAGAACTTATTACGGTCGCGTTCTTCAGGTGCGAAGAAATGGCTGGCCGACAACGGATCGAAGGAGTATCGCAATCATTACGATATCTATGTGCTTCGGAACCTATCGAGACAGGAGTTACCGTTTCAGCTGAAAGAACTGAAAGAAGCACAGCTTCTTGACCTGATCGGCCAGGAATTCCTGTTTCAACTGAAAGGCTCGGGGCTGCTGGAGGTAACAAACTGGAGTACAAATGACAAGATGTTGGTCTTCTACTGTCCTGAAGTACAGTCTCTAACTGTCAATGGAATAGCAAAGAACCTGACCGGCGATGCTGAATACCAGTTTGAAAAACTCCAATTAGGTGGAGTCAATTTTGAGTTGAAGTCCGGACGCGCTGGCATCGTTTCGATCTCGCGCCACCGTATCTCAATCAAGTTGTTGTCATAGATATTTGCACCTGTTCCCCAGTACTTCAGGTGGGATCACTTCAATTGAATGTCACCTGCGAATCATGAAGCTGCCAGGATGCCCCAAGAATAATAATCCCGCCTTCCGGCGGGCATAATAAAGCGCGGGGTCTACGATACGAGTTCCGCAACTGGGTGATCGAGCATTCGGCCGCGTAAGCTGCTACAAAATCAAGACTGGTAAGGCAGAGTGGCCTGTTAGACACACAGCTCGCTATATGCTATCAAAACCTCGGGCCAGACACCGCTTAGATAAACTAACCTCACTCGTTAGGTGGGGTTATTTTTTTGTCTGAAAATCGGTATTGAATTGATGCAGTGGTTCTTGAACGACTGATCCTACTGCAAGCTTTTGGCCAAGCGGTCAGCGGCCACTTTGCTGGACGAGGTGAAATTACAACCCCAAATCAGTCCGCCAGCGGATGCATACAATTAATTGGCTCTTCTCCCAAACGAGTGGGTAGGAATCAGCAGATAGAGGCTGAGAAAGCCAATAACATCAAAGAGATAAAGTGTTTCAATCGAGGGGGAAATCTG
>SDBU01001565.1_pt1 | contig 32281 bp, 39 predicted proteins | sample 2277071 | NCBI WGS metagenome assembly SDBU01 (sample SAMN10397929, study PRJNA504765) | marine sediment metagenome | isolation source: marine sediment core GS08_GC12, 126 cmbsf | place: Arctic Ocean: Gakkel Ridge, Loki's castle | collected 2008 | reverse complement strand
AAGACCTGAAATAGCAGCTTTCGCCATGGCTATGAGCTCGGTATCTGTAGTCTTCAACTCACTGCTACTGAAGAGGGGGAAAATTAAACAACCTTTGAAATGAAAGGAGGTGGCAAAATGGCAAAGGACCCGGTTTGCGGGATGGAGGTGGATGAGGAGAAGGCGGCGGGAAGGTCGGAGTATAAGGGGAAAACCTATTACTTCTGTGCCCCTGGCTGCAAGAAGGCTTTCGACGAAAACCCTGAGAAGTATTTGAAGGAGGAACCAGGGATGAAGCACATGGGACATTAGGAGAGTTGGTGGAGAGGTAGAAAGAAAGTTACACAGCCTTCACCTGGGAAAGGGGGATTATATGTTTGGAGATGCTAATTGCTGTCCAATTAGAGATTGTGGTTGCCTGGTATCAAGATTTTCGACCGCCAAAGAGTGCCCAGTTTGCGGAGGGCGATTGCGACTGATAGGTCGCACACAACTGACCGAGTTCAGGCTCACCTGCCAAAATTGCGGCTATCAAAGCCCTCTGCTATCTCAGGAAGAGCTTCACGAATTATTGTGACTATTAGAGGAGGCTGCAGCAGTAGATCAAGTCATGTAGCTAGAGCAGGAAATGGCTAAAATAATTGCGGTCTGTAAGAGTGACAAAAAGGGGATTAAAAAGGAAGGCGTGAATGAAGGATTCCTTAAAGAAGACTTTGGCCTTATCGGTGATGCTCATGCCGACTGCTGCACTCGTCGCCAGGTCAGCCTGCTGGCAATCGAAAGTATCAACAAGATGCGAAGTCTTGGCTTCGATGTAAGCCCCGGGGATTTTGCCGAAAACCTTACTACGGAAGGGATAGACTTGGTTTCCCTGCCTGTTGGCGCACGTCTGTCTATAGGGGGAGGTATTATCTTAGAGGTTACTCAGATCGGCAAAGAGTGCCATACCGGGTGCACTATCTATCGTCAGATAGGCAAATGCATCATGCCCAAAGAAGGAGTGTTTGCCAAGGTAATCCGTGGTGGACTTGTTAGGGCTGGAGATACAATAAATGTAAAGGTAAAACGCTAGGGATTAAGGTCTAAGATTTTGAATGCGTCCCTTTTCAAGGTGCTAGCAGCCAATAAATGAAGGGAATACAAATGGCAAAAAGACTACTCGCTTTATTCCTTGTTGGGGCTTTGATAATGATTATCTTAGTGGGGAGCAACTGTATTTATAAAAACGTTGAAAAACCAGTTAGCATAGCTGTTGAATTTAATAATCATGCCGCTTGTGCTTATATAGCCCATGCTAAGGGCTGGTTCGAGAAGGAAGGGCTGGGGCTACTACCTGTCTTCCAAATTTACGAGTCAGGGGCGGTTGTTGCTGCCGCTTTAGCCAGAGGAGATATTCAAATTAGCTATATGGGGCTGACAGCAGCTATTATGACTTGTGCTCGAGGAGTACCTATAAAGGTGATAGCGGGAATTCATAAGTATGGTTATGGCCTGGTGGCAAGGCCAGAACTTAAAAAGATCGAAGATTTGCAAAACAAGACCATTGGATGTCTAAGGGAAGGCACTGTAACCGATCTCCTGCTTAACCTTATGATAGACAAATATCATCTTAAGAATGTAACGATTCTCCGAATGAGTCCCTCGGAAGGGGTCATTGCCTTAATTGCCGGGAAACTGGATGCAGCATTTGTTCCTGAACAACACGCAACCGTGGCTGAATTCAGAGGATTTCCTATGCTCATTACAAGTCAAGACTTATGGCCTGGTATGCAGGGAGATGTTTTGGTAGTTAGGGCTGAACTTATAAAGAACAATCCAAGCCTAGTAAAAAGATTAGTAGAAGTTACCCAAAAGGCCACAGCTTGGATAAATGAGCACCCGGATGAGACAGCGGAAATCATGGCTGGGCAACTGCAGGTTGCTGGAGAAGAAATCTTTCTCGCTAAAGAAGCAGAGGGCTTAGAAATCACACCCGAGGTTATATCTCGCTCGATGTATAGAGTTGAATACACCACTAATATTGATCTAGGAGTAGTTCAAGATACAATAGACTATATGGTGGAGTTAGGGTATCTCCAAGGTGAGTAAGTTAAGCTGGCTCAAACGGGGAGTCCGAAAGTTAAGTTCTCCTCAGACTGGGGCAAGGTTCAACCAAAGTTTATAAAGTCCCTAACTTAAATACAAGGAAACGGCAAGATGGTGGAAAAGGAAACAGAGAGACTCTCAGTACTACGGCTTGTTAAAGAAAACAAGAGTAGCATCGAAGATACAGTTGCCAGAGAATTTCCCCTTACTATCATCTTAAATAACCAAGAGTTGGTAACTTTACTCTGCTCCCCTACGAATCTAAAGTATTTGGCTATTGGCTTTCTTTTCTCTGAAGGGTTACTCAAAAGTAAGGACGAGATCAAGAAAATAATAGTTGATGATCGGAGGGGTGTAGTGCGGGTGGAAACTGAAGAGGCTGTGGAGCTTGCCAGAGAGGTTTTATTCAAGCGGCTCATAACTTCAGGTTGTGGGAGGGGAGCTTCTTTTTATAGCACCCCTGATGCCCAGAGTCAGGTGAAGGTAGAGTCTCGAATTGAAATATCAACTCTTGAGGTCTTCACCCTAGTAAGTGAGTTCCAGCATCGCTCCCAAGTTTATAGAGCAACGGGTGGTGTTCACAGTGCTGCCCTGTGTGATACAAACCACATTCTGGTCTTCAGCGAGGACATAGGGAGGCACAATGCCATTGATAAAATCTTTGGGGAGTGCATTTTGAAGAATATATCGACAGACAGCCGCATAATAATCACCAGTGGAAGAATCTCCTCAGAGATATTGCTCAAGGTAGCCAAAAGAAACATTCCTATGATCATTTCTAAATCTGCTCCCACTGACTTGGGCGTGAAGCTAGCCGATGATTTGGGCGTAACCCTCATTGGCTTTGTCAGGGGAAAGAGAATGAATGTATATACCAACGGCTGGAGAATAGTGACTGATGGAAAATAGGGACGCCAAACTAATAGAGAAAATTCTAAGCCTTAAGAAAAGAAGGGGCGCTGTTATCCTCGCTCATAACTACCAACTAGGCGAGGTTCAGGACATAGCTGACTTTGTTGGTGACTCCCTGGAGCTAAGCCGAAACGCAGCCAAAACCGATGCCAATGTGATAGTCTTCTGCGGGGTTCACTTCATGGCAGAAACAGCCTCCATCCTCTGTCCAGACAAGATAGTCTTGCTTCCAGACTTGGGTGCTGGCTGCCCTATGGCTGATATGGTGACTGCTGAAAGGCTTAGGCAAAAGAAAAGGGAGCATCCCGATGCTACCGTGGTCTGTTATATCAATTCCTCAGCCGAAGTCAAGGCAGAATCAGACGTCTGCTGCACCTCTGCCAATGCGGTCAAGGTCATAGAAAGCTTGGACGCCGAGGAGATACTATTTGTTCCTGACCAATACCTAGGTCATTATATCTCCACCAAGACTGATAAGAGGATGATCCTCTGGCCCGGATTTTGCCCTACACACATCAGGATACACCGTGAGAGAATAAAGGAGTTGAAACAGGAATATCCTCAAGCTAAGGTGGTAGTCCATCCGGAGTGCCTGCCCGAAGTTATCGCCCTTGCCGATGAAACCTTGAGCACCGGCGGGCTGTGTAGATATGCCAATAAAAGCGCGGTCGGGGAAGTAATCGTAGGTACCGAGATCGGGATAATACACAGGTTAAGGAAGGAAAACCCGGGTAAGAGGTTTATCCCCGCCTCCGAGCAGGCAATCTGCCCCAAAATGAAGTTAATCACCCTGGAAAAGATACTATGGTCTCTGGAAGAGATGGTACCTGAGGTGAAGGTTCCTGAGGAGATTCGCCTCAAGACAAAAACTGCTATGGATAAGATGCTAGAGATAGGGAGGAGCTGATGAAAGAGGCAAGTGAGGTAGTTGTCCTTATCACCACTGGCGCTGAGGAGGAAGCCCACAGCATAGCCGAGCTGCTACTTAATCAAAGAAAGGCTGTCCTGCGTAAATATCGTGCTCGGGTTGAATTCGCTCTTCTGGTGGCAGGGTAAGCTCAAGAAGGACAGGGAAAGCCTCCTGATTGTCAAAACCAAAGCATCGCTACTTCCCGAACTCGTTAGCCTGGTTAAAGAGACTCACAGCTATGAAGTTCCTGGGGTAATCGGCTTGCCCATTATTGGGGGAATGAAGATTATCTGAAGTGGATAGATAGCGAGGTCGAGGGGTAAATGAGAAAGTGTGCCATCTGCGAGATATTGGTGATTGCAGCCTCACCGTTACTTAGTCTGGTGGCAGTCTGGTAGGGTGGATAGAGTAACTCTCCCCCCGCCTATTAACGGACATTGCACATTTCATCATCCCTGAAAACGCCGACTTTATCAATAGTTGATCAGGATATTACAGTAATGTTATGACGACCTGTTGAAAAACCGTGCTTCCTCAGCCATGGATAGTTATTCCTGCTCTCAGATCTAATGCCACTGGATTGAATGAAGGCAAATGGTTCAAAAGGGCTTGCCTTAGGGAAGTAATTGCCTTCCCTCATCAAGTAACCACCCTGCGCTACTGGACAGACGAAGGTAAGATAGGGGCTTTCATAACCTCTGGTGATCATTGGCGTTACTCTGAGATTGAGCTGCGGCTGTTTATGGGATCGCGGCAGGGGATACGTGCTATTAAGGATCTAGCTGCCGAGTTAGAAGATACGGCGTCACATCATCATCGAGAGATCGCCCAGGGCTAGCTCATGGGCATGTACCAGCGTTAACCTGTCGGGCATCATTGTGGCCATTGGCATACTACCCAGGCCAATGGCACATGACACGCACATTTGCGATGAGATGGTGATTTGCCTGACTGGTAGACTTGGATAGCATAACAAAAGGGGAGCACTGCCACTTATGTCGCAGTGCCGCATCTCGTAAAGATAAGTCACTAGGCCGGGATTAAGCCTGATTACTCACAACAACAACCACTTAGTTAGCTCGCACACACTTCCTGTTCACACAGACATATCCCGGCAGACAATCGGCATCGGTAGAGCACGCCAGCTCCAGAAGCACCTTCTCCTTTAGCTGTCCCTGGCGGATAGCTTGGTATAAACCGCCGATATTCAAGTACCAAATGAACGCTACTGGTAAGAGCAGAAACGGTGCTACCAACACCAGGACTAGTATAACCTGCCACTCCATAATTGCCCCTCCATTGAAGAATTAATTCATACTACCTATATAACCACTTGCAGGAAAAGCACATGCATAGTCACCTTGTGGAACTACATCTGTATTGTTACAAAATTAGCGCAGACTCAGCAATGGCGCAACGCCTCATATTTATGGAGATAATACCCTAGTTTTCACACAAGAATGGACTATTTTTGCCGAAAAGAGGTACCTATCACTATTTAAGGCATATCCTACTAGTCGCCTCTCCTCCTTCAGCGCTTCCTTCAAGGAGCCCGTCTGCCACCGGCATGCGTTGGCTTCCTTAGTAAGATTGTTTAATAATGCTCCATTGTGTATCTGAGACAGAGCAAGTTTCAGATATAAAGATTTGAGTTGTTAAACGCTCTCCTACTTGAACTTGTGAGAAGTGCTATAATGAAATATAATAAAGAAGCTAGCCAATGCGAAAAACTGGCGCCCAGTTCAACTGAGTGAATCGTGGGATTTAGCTATGGAGAATAGGACGACTTCCCAGAAAGCCAAGAGGCCTAACGATCGCAGGCTTAGTCTTCAAAGATCGAGGAGGAACTTGCAAGCTATTATCGATTCTTTGGATGATGGGCTGATCCTCATCGATCGAGACTCCCGCATTACCCTGGTCAACGCAGCTGAACTTAAGAAGCATGGGATCAAGAGGTCAAAAGCGATCGGACAGCCCTGTTACCAGTTTTCTCACGGTACGCGAGAGCCCTGTAGCCCTCCCTCCTGCGAATGCCCTCTCAGGAGGGTCTGGGAAACTGGCAAGCCAGTGAGGGTAAGCCACACTCACCTCTATGACATCGAGGGGAAGACCCAAGAAAGGTATGTTGATGTGATCGCCACACCGCTGAGGGACAGCCAGGGCAACGTCAGTGAGGTGATTGAGCTGATACGAGATGTCACTGAGGCAAGGAGACTGGAGCAGCAGATCATGGAAGCAAACCGGAACCTCCTTGCCCTGAATGCTATCGCCAGCACAGTAAGCCAATCGCTGGATATAGATATAATTCTTAATAGTGCCTTGGACAGGGTGCTGGAGTCAATGAAAGGAAACACAGGTGGGATTCTGCTGCTGGACGAAGAGTCGCAAACACTGTCCTACAGGGTTCACCGTGGCTTGTCTGAGGAGTTCGTTCAAGGGATCGCTGGTTTGAGATTGGGAGAGGGCATCGCCGGAAGAGTGGCACAACTGGGAGAGCCAATTTATGTGGATGATATCTCCAAAGACCCCAGACTTACTCGCTCAGTGGTCATCAAGGAAGGGCTTCGAGCTTTTTCCAGCGTGCCACTTCAGTCGAAGAACAAGGTTTTGGGCGTGATGAACATTGCCAGCCACACCTTGCGGCAGTTTAGCCCCCAGGACGTTAAGTTTTTAAGTAGTATTGGCAATCAAATCGCTGTTGCTATTGAGAACGCCAGGTTATATAATGAGCTGCAGCGCAAGGAGGAGATTCGTGGTGAGCTATTGCGCCAGATTATCACGACCCAGGAAGAGGAACGCAAAAGGATCGCCCGTGGGCTGCATGATGAGACAAGCCAGGCTCTCACCAGCCTGGCAGTCAACCTGGAGACAGTCATAGACGCACTACCTTTAGATGCTGACCAGGTCAAGGCAAAACTGAAGGGAATACAATCCTTAGCTATTAGTACGCTTGATGAGATACACAAAGTGATCTACGAACTCCGTCCCACCTTGCTGGATGACCTGGGGCTGATCGCAGCGGTGCAATGGCACGCTGAAAACTGTTTGGAAGCGGCGGGCGTCAAAGTGCATTTAGAGACTGAGGGGGTGGAGAGAAGGCTGCCGCTTGAGATAGAGACAGCGCTCTTCAGAATCATCCAGGAGGCTACTACTAATGTCGTCAGACATGCTGAGGCTGAGAGCACCAGCATAAGCCTTGAGTTTAAAGAGACCTCTGTGGCTGTTCTTATTGAAGATGATGGTAGGGGGTTTAACCCCAACGAGGTCGTGATTTCGAGAGACAGTGGGCGTGGGCTGGGTCTACTTAGCATGAAGGAAAGGGCAGAGTTCTTTGGCGGGGTTTTGAGCATAAAGTCGCAGCCTGGTCTGGGAACGCAAATCTCTGTTGAGATTCCAATTGATCGGGAGGTTTCCAATGGCTAAGATACGAGTGTTGGTGGTGGATGATCATGCCCTATTGCGCGATGGCATTCGTGCCCTGCTTGCACTTCATGATGATATCGAGGTAGTGGGAGAGGCAACCGACGGCAGGGAGGCTATTGAAAAGGTAAGCCAACTTTCACCTGACGTGGTGCTTATGGATATAGCTCTGCCGCTTATGGATGGGCTAGAAGCTACCCGCCACATCCATAAGGAGAACCCAGCGGCAAAGGTTCTCATCCTGACTCAGCACGACAACAGGGAGTACATCTTATCCAGCATCAAAGCTGGAGCCGCTGGCTGCATTCCCAAGAAGGCAGCAGCTTCAGAATTGGTTTCAGCAATATATGCTGTGCAACAGGGAAACTCCTTTTTATATCCTTCTATGGCTAAGGTACTAATTGCGGATTACCTCCAGCAGATGAGGGAAGCAGAAGAACAAGATCCCTATGACCGCTTGACAGGCAGGGAAAGGGAGGTGCTCAAGTTGGTTGCTGAGGGTCGCACTAACCGGGAGATTGCCGATCTACTTGTTATCAGCGTAAAGACAGTCCTGGGTCATAGGACAAGCTTAATGGAAAAATTGGATATCCATAATCGCACTGAGCTCATCAAATATGCCATCCGCAAGGGGCTGATAACTGTGGATGCATAAGTAGAGTCGAGCACAAATATCTGGGAATATTAAACTAAGGCTCTATCTTTTTAAGGCAGAGCTTTTTAATTGTGAGAGGCAGTTATCTGGGCAGTGCGATTTTTTCTTAGAAATGGGGTGCTTTTTCTAAAAAACTAGTGCGTTGCCTCATACTCAATTCCCCAGATAGAGCCTAAAATAATAATGCGCTAATTGGCATAAACTTGGTTGAATTTCCAGGTTAGCCTAAACTGGGGAAACAACTTGGGTAGGTACGGTTTAGGGAAAGAGGTAGAATGATATCAATTTCTAGGCTGCTTTGTGGGACTAATACTCCTGGTGATATCTTGCGCTACGGGGAAGAAAGTAACAACCTGCCACTACACCTGCAGCGATTCTCCCAGGATAAACGCCCCGTGGTGGTCTGGAATTGCACCCGGCGCTGCAACCTGCGCTGCATTCACTGCTATGCGGACTCCCATAATAAGGATGATTCAGGAGAAATGACTACTGGGGAGGCAAAATCCTTCCTTCGAGACCTCTCCGATTTCAGCGTGCCGGTTGTCCTTTTCTCTGGTGGTGAGCCACTCTTAAGGGAGGATATTTTTGAACTAGCGCACTTCGCCAAAGGATTGGGGATAAGACCTGTCCTTTCCACCAATGGAACTCTAATTATGGACGAGGTGGCAGAAAAAATAAGCGAGGTTGGTTTTGGTGAGGTAGGGATCAGCCTTGATGGCATTGGTGCTAGAAATGATTGGCTTAGAGGACGCAGGGGTGCCTTTGATGCCGCTCTTCAGGGCGTCCGTAACTGCATTGCTTTGGGGCAGAGGGTTTCCCTAAGGTTCACCCTCAGTCGCCACAATTACCAAGACCTCCCCGCCATCTTCGAGCTTATCGAAAGGGAGAATATAGACCGAGCCTGCTTTTACCACCTCGCTTACACCGGGCGGGCTCGCAACATGGTGGCTGATGACCTCAACCATGAGGAGACCAGAGCTGCCGTGGATTTGATTTGCGCGCACACTCTCGATCTTCATCAGCGGGGGCTGGAAAAGGAAATCCTGACGGTTGGTAATCATTCTGATGGAGTCTATCTTTACCTTAAGGTCGGACGCGAGCAGCCAGAACACGCCGCTGAGGTCTTGCAGCTACTCCGCTGGAACGGGGGAAACAACTCTGGCGTCCGTATTGGGGCAGTGGACAACCTGGGTGATGTCCACCCTGACCAGTTCTGGTGGCATTACTCCTTGGGAAATGTGCGCCAACGCAAATTTGGCGATATCTGGCTTGATACCTCTGACCTGTTGATGCGCGGTCTAAAAGACCGCCGAGGGTTACTGAAGGGGCGCTGCGCCAAGTGCCAATATGTAGACATTTGTGGGGGCAACCTTAGAGTGCGTGCCGAGGTGGTCTATGGCGACGTGTGGGCTGAGGATCCTGCCTGCTATTTGACCGATGAGGAGATCGGGCTGACCAAGAATCAGGAGAGAAATGAGCCAAAAACCGAGGGCTGAGATGCCGCCTCCACATATAGTAACCTGGGAGATAACCCGGCGCTGCAATTTAAGCTGCCCTCACTGCCGAGCTTCGGCAGTTAATAACAGTTATGAAGGAGAACTCACCACTCAGGAAGGTTACCGTCTCATTGATAGCATCCTCGAGCTGGGGATGCCGATGCTCATCTTCACTGGGGGAGAGCCACTCTTGCGCGGTGATATCTTCGAGCTGGCAAGATATGCCACCAACAGGGGTCTTTCTGTATCCCTCGGTTCCAATGGAACCTTGGTTACCGAAGAGATAGCGAACGAAATGAAGCAGGTCCCAATTTCACGCCTGAGTGTAAGCATTGATTTTCCCGAGCCCAAAATGCAAGACCGCTTTCGGGGTGCGGAGGGGGCTTTTAATAACGCACTGCGCGGAATCCAGAATGCACGGCGGGCTGGTTTAGAGGTGCAGATTAACAGCACCATCACCAAGCTGAATGTCCGCTATTTCGATGCGCTTCTCTCCTTGGCTATAGAGGTTGGGGCTGTAGCCTTCCACCCCTTTTTACTGGTACCCACTGGTCGGGGTAAGCAATTGAAAGATGGGGAACTCTCTCCCATAGAGTGTGAGCGCATTATTCATTGGGTAAATGAGAGAGACCAAGAAATAGGAGAGAAGATATCCTTCAAGCCTACATGTGCTCCCTTCTACTGGAGAGTAATGCAGCAGAGAATTGACGCAGGAGGCAGTTCTGGGGGCGATGGCAGGAGAGGAACCCCAGGCTCCCTGAGGCGTGGCTGTTTAGCCGGCATCAGCTTCTGTTTTATCTCCCATGTGGGGCGGGTGCAGGGCTGTGGGTATCTCGATGTTGAGGCGGGCGATATCAAGAGGCGGAGCTTCGATGATATCTGGCAAAGCTCCCTGTTATTCACCGAGCTTCGCCATCACTCCAGGCTCAAGGGCAAATGTGGAGCTTGTGAATATAAGGTGGTCTGCGGCGGCTGCCGCGCTCGTGCCTACGAGGCAACCGGTGATTACCTAGAGGCTGAGCCCTGTTGCGTGTATCAGCCTCCAATGAAGAAATGACTATACAGAAGCAGCTTACTAACCAAAATAAGAGATTACTCAATTTATTGCAAAGCGACTTCCCGCTAGTCATAGAACCTTTCAAAGCACTAGGGCAGGAGCTAGGTATCTCTGAAGAGCACACCCTAGAAGAGGTGCGCAGTCTCAAGGAAGAGGGCATAATCCGTTACATTGGCGCCATCTTCGACTCAAGAAGGCTTGGTTATCATAGTGCTCTGGTGGCAATGCGCATTGCCCCCGAGCAACTCGACACGGCAGCTAGCGTAATCAGCAGACACCACGGGGTGAGCCACAATTACGCCCGCGAGTATGACTACAACCTCTGGTTTATTTTAACTCTTCCCCCCAATCAGGATCTAGCCGCGACAGTAGAGTCCCTCACTCTTATCACAGGAGTCAAAAAGGTGATTATCTTGCCAGCTCTGCGCGTATTCAAGGTAGATGCGCGCTTCGATATGCTTGGTGAGGATAAAAAGCCCCGGACGCAGAATCAAGGAGACGAGCTGGAGAATTGGGTTGCTGAGGCAAAAGTGGAACAGCTATCTAGCCTGGAGATAGCGATTATTCGAGAGTTGCAAGGCGACCTTCTCCTCAAAGAAAAGCCCTTCACCCCAATGTCAGGGCGCCTCAAGATAGATGTTACAGAGCTTTTGGGAGTAGCCAGGGACTTTCTAGCCTGCGGCGCTATGCGTCGCTACGGAGCTGTAATTAACCATCGCCGGGCTGGCTTTACAGCCAATGCGATGGGCTGCTGGATTGTCCCCCCACCCAGGGTAGAGGAGGTGGGTAAGAGTATGTCTTCCTTCCCAGTAGTGACTCACTGCTATGAACGTCTAACATGTGCCGACTGGCCTTATAACCTATTTACCATGATCCATGGACGCACCCGGGAGGAATGTGAGACGATAGCTAGGGAGATGTCGCACCAGACGGGGGTTGCAGATTATATCTTGCTCTATAGCACTAGAGAATACAAAAAGGAGAGAATCCAGTATTTCGCTTAATCCTTCGGGAGCGCTATGTCAGATTACTATCCTATTATACTAAAGGTCGGGGGCAAGAGGTGTGTAGTCGTGGGTGGGGGGAAGGTGGCTGAGCGCAAGACAAAGATGCTCCTGGAATGTGATGCCTCAGTCTGTGTGATTAGCCCTCACCTCACTCCTGAGCTTGGTGACCTGTCACAGAGGGGACGTATCCAGGTCGTGGCTCGAGACTATTGCACCGGCGACTTGGATGGTGCTCTGATCGCTATCGCTGCTACTGATGACCCGAAGGTAAATGAGCAGGTCTCACGTGAAGGGCAGGAAAAGGGGGTGCTGATTAATATAGCCGATGACTTGGAAAATTCCAACTTTATCATTCCATCGGTACTCCAACGTGGCGATGTCTTAATTGCCGTCTCTACCAGCGGACGCAGCCCGGCGCTAGCAAGAAAGATTCGAACGGAGCTTGAGCAAAGCTATGGGGCAGACTATGCCTCGTTGGCACTCCTGCTTTCAGAGGTGCGTTCTGAGCTAAGAGGGCGTGGGGTTCAAATAGACAACGATACTTGGCAGAGATCATTAAATATTGACCTGCTGCTCGATCTGCTGACGAAAGGTGAGTTGGAGGAGGCGAAGAGGAGATTGCTCTCCGAGCTTGAGAAGTGAGGTTAGAAATCGAGACCATAGCAGAAGGAATTGATTAGGGATGTTACCCCTGGTTGTAGGACTAAATTACAACACTGCTCCGGTAGAGGTTCGGGAAAAGGTGGCTTTGGGCGTAACTCAGCTCGAGAAGGCCTTATCTTCACTCCATGACTACCTGGATGGTGGGGTTATCCTGTCTACCTGCAACCGAACCGAAGTCTATGCCATGGGCAGTGAATTTGGCTCCACTGAGGGAAAGGTTAAGAATTTTCTCTATACTCAGAGCAGCCTTTCCCCCTCCGAGCTCTCGCCTCATCTCTATACCCATTGCCAAGAAGCGGCGGTGCAGCACCTGTTCAAGGTAGCCTCGGGGCTGGATTCTATGATTCTCGGTGAGTTTGAGATTCTGGGTCAAGTGAGGCATGCGCTGGAGGCGGCAGAGGACACAGGTCTTGCCCCTACACCACTGCTTAATCTCTTCCGACAGGCGATATCGGTAGGTAGGCGTGCCCGTGAGGAGACAAACATTAGCCGAAATGCAGCTTCGGTTAGCTCTGCCGGGGTAGAGCTGGCTAGAAGGGTATTCACCGATCTCTTCACCTGCAAGGTGTTGGTTATCGGCGCCGGCGAAGCGGGGAAGCTCACTGCTAGGGCGCTTGTTAAAAATGGAGTCTCCCAGATGGTGGTTGCCAGCCGTACCTACGAGAGGACCTTGGCGCTGGCATCTGCACTGGGTGGCGGAGCAATTCCTATGCATTCTATAAAAGAGGCGCTGAGCACCTCAGACATCGTGATCAGTTGCAGCGGTTCACCTCATTTCATCCTGGAACCCCAGGCCATAGCCGAGGCTATGAAACTGCGGCCGGAACGCCCCCTGGTCATCATCGACATCGCTGTTCCCCGAGACGTGAACCCTGAGGTAAAGAGTATCGAGAATGTATTCCTTTATGACATCGATGACCTCACAGTCATCTCTGATTCAAATCGCCAGCAGCGGGAGAAGGAGATAGAGAGGGTTATGAGCATAGTGGATGCTGAGGTGGCGAGGTTTATGTCCTGGTGGAACTCACTGGGGGTGATGCCAGTTATCACCGCTCTGGTGAACAAGGCGGAGAATATACGCCGAGACCGATTAACCAAGACACTGAGCAAGTTGCCCAGCCTCTCTGAGGAGGATCGCACCAAGATAGAGGCTGTGACCAAGTCTATCGTAAGGAGGATACTCCATGACCCTATCCTTTGCCTGAAGAATAACAGTGACAACAACCAATACGTTCAGGTGGTTCAGAAGCTCTTTAAACTCAGCGAGGAGAAATAACCTGAGAAGTCGATGGGAAAAAGCTAAGCGTATTATAGTTGGCTCTCGAGCAAGCCAACTGGCATTGCTCCAGGCCGAGTCAGTTATTAGTGAACTGAGGAAGATTCACCTCAACCTTGAATTCGCTATTGAAAAGATAACAACTAAAGGCGATCGAGAATACAGAGCTTCCCTCGCTCAAATAGGTGGTCAGGGGCTATTTGTAAAAGAACTGGAGGAGGCCCTACTGGCTGGCACGATTGATATGGCGGTTCACAGCCTTAAAGATGTGCCCACTGAGGTCAGCCCTGAACTTAGGCTGACAGCAATGATAAGAAGGGAGGATGCCCGGGATGTGCTGGTTTCCAGGTCGGGGAAGGGGCTTATGGAATTGCCGCCGGGAGCTACGATAGGCACAGGAAGCCAAAGGCGCGCAATTCAACTCCGAGCTTGTCGCCCTGACCTTCAGGTTCGCCAGCTCAGAGGCAACGTGGATACCCGGCTGCGGAAGACCTACTCAGGAGAGCTTGACGGTGTGATATTGGCTGCTGCTGCACTACTTCGTCTGGCTTGGCAGGATAGGATAACGGAATATCTGCCCCTAGAGAGCTTTCTTCCCGCCATAGGTCAGGGCGCGCTGGCGATAGAGATACGAGCCGGTGATGTGGAGATGGCTCGGTTGGTATCACCGCTAAACCACGAGCCAACGTGGCAAAGCGTTTTGGCTGAGCGGGCTTTTTTGCGCTACCTTGGCGGGGGATGTCGAGCTCCTATAGCTGCTCTTGGCGAGGTGGCTGGCGATGTCTTGGAACTTCAGGGAATGGTAGCCAGTGTGGATGGTAGCAGGATCCTGCGAACTCGAGAGGAGGGCTCCGCAGCCACCCCCGAGCAAGTGGGAAAGCTTTTAGCTGAAAGAATGCTTGAAATGGGTGCCAGCCAGTTTATCACAGGGGATGATAGATGGTAAAGAGAGGGAAGGTTTATCTCGTAGGCGCAGGCCCCGGAGAGCCGAAGCTTATCACGGTAAGGGGATCGGAGTGTATCAGAGAGGCTGATGTTATCATATACGATCGCTTGGTTGACAAGCGGTTGCTTGCCATGGCACAGGCAGATACAGAATTTATCTACGTAGGCAAGGCATCCCAAAGCCGTGTTAGGGAGCAAAGCGAAATAAATAGCCTGTTGATCGACAAGGCCGGGGAGGGCAAGGTGGTGGTGCGCCTGAAGGGTGGTGACCCCTTTGTTTTTGGACGTGGTGGTGAGGAGGCAGAGGCACTGGCATCCCACCATATCCCCTTTGAGGTAGTGCCTGGAATCCCAGCGGCGGTGGCTGTCCCAGCCTATGCGGGAATCCCGGTCACCCACCGTGGGCTGGCCTCATCCCTTGCCATCGTAACCGGTCACGAAGATCCCACAAAGAGTAAGTCAAGCATTGCCTGGGATAGGCTTGCCACTGGAGCTGACACCCTGGTCTTTCTTATGGGGATGGAGAATCTCCCCCAGATAGTCGAGCAGCTAGTGAAAAATGGCAGGGCGCCTGCCACCCCGGTCGCTCTCATCCGCGACGGCACTTTACATAGTCAGCAGACCATTACGGGCATACTGGAAAACATTGTGACCCTGGCCCAGATAAGTGACTTCAGGCCGCCGGCGGTGATTGTGATCGGCGATGTTGTCCGGCTGCGCGATAAGCTACGCTGGTTTGATGCCCAACCGCTCTTCGGCAAGCGAGTTTTGGTGACCAGGACTAGGCAACAAGCCAGTGCTTTGAGTAAGCTTCTTGCCGAGCATGGCGCTGAGCCCATCGAGATGCCTACTATAGCAATTGAAGAAATGCCCGATTATGGACAGCTTGACCAAGTCATCTTAGGTTTATCTCATTATCACTGGGTGATATTTACCAGCGTAAACGGCGTCGAGTCTTTCTTCAGCCGCTTGGGAATGCAGGGTATGGATGCCAGAGAGTTTAAAGGCATCAAGCTGTGCGCTGTAGGTCCAGCCACGGCTGTAGCCTTGGAGAGACACGGACTGAGGGCTGATTACACACCGCAGAAATATACTACCGAGGCTATTGTTGCCGGTTTTAAGGATAAAGCTCTCCGCGGCAGCCAGATTCTGTTGCCTCGCTCTGAAGCAGCTCAAGGGGAGCTTGTAGAGAAGCTAACCATCATGGGGGCAAGGGTAAAACAGGTACCAGCGTATAGAGTAACCCCGGCGACTGACGATGCTTCCTTGGGGAGGCAGATGCTCCTGGGGGGAAAGATCGACATCGTCACCTTCACCAGCTCTTCTACGGTGCGAAATCTTGTTTCCCTACTTGGTGAAGAATGGCGGGCTTTGAATGTGACCGCCGTAGCCTGTATCGGACCCGTAACTGCAGCCACCGCTGCTGAGCTGGGACTCAGGGTAGACATAGTAGCCAAAGAGCACACTGTGTCCGGTCTGGTGGATGCCATTTTGCAAAAATATAGCGATACTCGAAAAGGAGGTTGAGTTGGCTATCTTTCCTCAATTGCGACTGCGCCGTCTCCGCCGCACAGAAGCGCTGCGGCAGATGGTCCGGGAGACTGACCTTAGCGTGAAGGATTTCATTTACCCCCTATTCGTAATCCATGGTGAAGGCATAAGGCAAGAAATCGGCTCCATGCCAGGCAATTTCCACATATCTGTCAACCTGCTACCCAGGGAAGCAGAGGAGGTGGCAGGTCTCGGGATTCCAGCAATTATCCTCTTTGGCTTGCCAGAGACTAAGGATGCCCTTGGCTCCGGTGCCTATGCCCCAGATGGAATCATCCAGAACGCGGTGCGTGTTATCAAAAAGGCTATGCCCGAACTTGTGGTGATAACAGATGTCTGCCTCTGTGAATACACCAGCCACGGGCATTGTGGTGTAGTGGAGGGAGGCTATATTGACAACGACAAGACCCTTGAACTTCTGGCTAGAACCGCCCTCTCCCATGCCGAGGCTGGTGCTGATATGGTTGCCCCCTCAGACATGATGGACGGAAGGGTAAGGGAGATTCGGGAGACTTTAGACCGGAACGGATTCCAAGACATTTCCATCATTTCCTATGCTGCAAAGTACGCCTCCTCTTTCTATGGCCCCTTTCGGGAGGCAGCCGAATGTGCGCCCCAATTCGGTGATCGGCGCTCTTACCAGATGGATCCTCCCAACGTGCGGGAGGCTTTAAGAGAAGTGGAGCAAGATATCGCCGAGGGCGCAGATATAGTGATGGTGAAGCCGGCGCTAGCCTATTTAGATGTCATACGCCAAATACGAGATGAATTCAATTACCCGTTAGCAGCTTATAATGTGAGCGGTGAGTTTGCTATGGTGAAGGCAGCAGCCCAAAGGGGATGGCTCGACGAGAAGGCGGTAGCCCTGGAAATCCTCACTGCTATAAAAAGGGCCGGCGCAGATATGGTCATAACCTATTATGCCAAAGAGGCGGCTCGCTGGTTGTCTCAGGATTGAAGATGAGCCTGCTTTACATTATTAGGAGAGAGGGTGTTTATTTTGTCACCCTGAGCGATAGCGAAGGGTCTAGATTCTTTGCTTCGCTCAGAATGACAGTAGGATTGCTAAACGAGCTCATTAGGAGAAAAAGTTGACGATGAGGTGGAAACGTTCGAGCGAGCTTTTTGAAAAGGCGCAGAAATATTTACCCGGGGGTGTAAACAGCCCAGTGCGGGCATTTGGAGCAGTTGGCGGGCATCCCCTTTTCATAAAGCGGGGGCAGGGAGCCAGAATATACGATGAGGACGGGAATGAATTCATAGACTATGTATGCTCCTGGGGACCTCTAATCCTGGGACATGCCCACCCCAAGGTTGTTGAGGCTCTGAAGCAGGCAATAGAACGGGGGACCAGCTTCGGGGCTCCTACGGAGCTAGAGACTACCTTAGCCCAGATGATATGCAATGCCTTGCCATCGGTAGAGATGGTGCGCTTCGTTAACTCGGGCACCGAGGCTACAATGAGCGCTTTACGCCTAGCCAGAGCCTTCACCCGAAGAGATAAATTTTTGAAGTTCGCTGGTTGCTATCATGGTCATCATGATTCCCTTCTGGCAAAAGCGGGGTCAGGCTTAGCAACCCTGGGGATTACGAATAGCCCTGGCATTCCTCCATCCTATACTCAAGATACCCTAGTCGCCCCTTATAATGACCTGGCGGCTGTTAAGCGACTCTTCGAGAACCATACCGGGGAAATCGCCGCCGTAATAGTCGAGCCAATAGCAGCTAATATGGGGGTTGTGCCTCCCAGGCCGGGATTTCTCCAGGGACTTCGTCAGGTGACAGAGGGCAACGGCTCGCTGCTCATCTTCGATGAGGTGATCACTGGCTTTCGGGTGGCTTATGGCGGTGCTCAATCTATATATGGGGTGGTGCCTGACCTCACCTGCCTGGGCAAAATCATTGGCGGGGGACTACCTATTGGGGCTTATGGAGGTAAGAGAGAGATAATGGAGATGGTAGCACCAGTGGGACAGGTTTATCAGGCAGGAACCTTGGCAGGCAATCCTTTGGCGATGACAGCCGGAATAGAAACGCTGAAAATTTTGAGCGTACCTAATACCTATTCTCTGTTGGAAGAAAACTCATCGCAGTTGGCGGCTGGTTTAGAGCATGCCGCTGCTAGGGCAGGTGCGCCTGTATTCATATCGAGGGTGGGGAGTATCCTTACCGTCTTCTTCACCAAGGAGGAGGTAGTTAACTATGAATCAGCTCTCTTTTCGGATGTTAACCTTTATGCTCATTTCTTCCATGGTATGCTGGCTGAGGGTATCTATTTGCCCCCATCACAGTTTGAGGCGGCTTTTGTATCCCTCGCCCACAGTGAGGAGGATATCAAGGCAACAGTAGAAGTTGCTGAACAGACTTTCCTCTTTGGGAAATTGGGAGGAGTCAGGTTTGAGCGAACCTCAAAGGCACATAAAGCGGCAAAATTAACACCTATGATGAGGAGGCGAAGCTGAGAGGATTGTTTCTGGCTTTGGCTATAGGGCTTATCGGAGCGGTTATGATTTTGGTATACACCTCTGCCGAAACTTATGCGCTTGACGAGAACCAGTGTCTGTCTTGTCATAGTGATCCATTGTTGACTAAGCCCGTTGCCGGAGGTGGTGAGATTCCTCTCTATGTTGACGAGAAGGCGCTAAATTCCTCAGCTCACCGGTTTATAGACTGCACCACCTGCCATCCTCTCGATCCCGATCAACACCCAGCTGATACACCTTTGACCAAGCAATCTCTAGCTGAAAAATGCGGGACTTGTCATCAATACCAGTACAAGTTGCACCTAGAGAGCATCCATGGGCAGCAACTGGTTCAGGGCAACCCTGATGTAGCTACTTGCGTTGACTGCCATAGCCGCGAACGAAATCCTCATAGTGTAATCCGGGTGCTGGAACATGACGCCCCGACTTATAAAAAGAACATTGCCCAAACCTGCGCTAAGTGCCATGGCAACGAGGAATTAATGAATAACTATGGCATTGTGGAGAAGGTCTACGAGTCTTATATGCGCAGCTTTCATGGCAAGGCAATGCAACTGGGCACCTATGAAATAAGTCAACTGGATAAGGCAACCTGCACTAACTGTCACGGCAGCCACAACATAAAGAGCCTCAGCAATCCAGATTCTCCTGTGGCTGGTATGGAGCATCTAGCTAATACCTGCGAACAGTGCCACCCTGGCGCTGGCGTGGAGTTTGCCAGTGGCTTCCTCGGACACAAAGAGACATCTCCAGAAAATATTCCGACGGCACACTACACAGAAATAATTTTCACTATTCTACTCACATCCGTTGTTGCTCTTGGTGCCTTCGTAGTGCTGGCAGCTATTATACGATTTACCGTGAGGAGGTGGAGGGAATAAGAATGGCAGCAAGGACTGAAATCATTTTACTACAAAAAGGGTTAAAAGAGAGGATTACTCGCTTTGATATTCATCAGATTATTCAGCACGCGATGTTGATGGTGAGCTTTATCCTGTTGGTGCTCACCGGGTTGCCCCTGAAATTCCACGACTGGTCAATCAGCCAGTGGTGGGTAGGGGTGTGGGGAGGGATTGAGGCTACCCGCTCAATTCACCATTTCGCTGCCTGGGTGATGGTCCTTTGTTGTGTGTATCACCTGCTCTATATCGGCTATACAACCCTTATCCTTAAAAGACCTTTCCCAATAAAAATGATTCCTAGCGGTCAGGACTTCAGCAAGTTCTTTCAGGAACTTGGTTATTTTCTGGGACTGAGAAAGGGGAGACCCCAGTATGACCGCTTTAACTGGAGAGAGAAGTTCGACTACTGGGCTATTTTCTGGGGAATGCCCATTATGGCTGGTTCAGGCTTCATCCTGATGTATCCCGTCTTTGTCACCAAGTTTCTGCCTGGCTGGGTTGTTCCCACAGCTCTGGTAGCCCATAGCGATGAGGCGATGCTGGCGTTAATCTGGATTTTCTTGGTGCACATCTTCTTTAACCATTTTACCCCCGGGGTATTTCCTATTAATACCTCTATCTTCACTGGGAAGGTTCCCAAGGAACGATATCGCCGGGAGCATCCCTTGGAATACGAGAGATTATTTGAAACTGCCGATGAGAAGGAGGAAGGTTGAGATATTTGCGTGAGATTTTTGACGATTGGCTGACAAGAGCCGCTGGCATAAACTTTGCGCTCATTGTGGCGCTAGTTATCTTTAATACTGTCTCTAACCTCCCCGAAAAATATCCCCTTTTTGGCGTTTTCAGCTTCTCCATGATACCAATTCTGTTTATTGCCGGAGGGATTATTTTTGTCCTTGCCATCCTAAGAAGTTGAACCGGGTGTATTAGCAGGCTAAAAAGTCGAGTAAATCGGACATGATAACTCGTAGAAGGCGACATCGTGAAAAGTTACTTTTCCTCATGCTCGCTGGGGCAATAGGAATAATATTGCTGGTCATAGGTGGCTATCAACTTATGGAATTCATGGATTCCAACGCCTTCTGCGGGCGCCTCTGCCACCAGGTGATGTATCCCGAATATACCACCTATCAGGCTTCCCCTCACTCCAGGGTGGACTGTGTGGAATGCCACGTGGGTTCTGGGGCTGACTACATGCTTAAGTCAAAACTCAGTGGTGTGCCGCAGATCATCGCCACCATTTCGGGCAGCTATGAGCGTCCTATTTCCACCCCGGTGGAAAATCTTCGCCCTGCCCGGGACACCTGTGAGCAGTGCCACCGACCTGAGAAGTTCTCCGGTGACCTTGTCCGTGTCCACCGTACCTACCTGCCGGATGAAGAAAACACGGAACAGGTTGATACCAGGATCTTCAAGGTTGGCGGTGGGGAATTCGAGGTAGCCAGAGATATCCACTGGCACATCGGTGCCAAGGTTTGGTATCTACCACTAGACGAGAAGCGCCAGGAGATCGGCTGGGTCGGTGTGGAGGATGGCAATGGCAATCTACTGGTATACATTGACCCCAACCAGGCTGACCAAGCCACCCCTCAGCGTTTGGAGGAGGGGGAACGCCTTATGGATTGCATTGATTGCCATAACCGAGCCACCCATATCTTCTATTCACCTGAGGAACTAATTGGCATGGCACTGGCTCAAGGCAGGATAGACAGCAGTCTCCCTTTCATCAAGAAAAAGGGGGTAGAAGCCTTGTCCCCTCCTAATCCCAGCCTGGAACAAGCCATAAGCAAGGTAGAATCCATCGAGGAATTTTATAGCAATTCCTACCCGCAGGTTTACGACGAGAAGAGGGAAGCGATCGATGAAGCAATAAGAGAGTTGAAGGAGATTGCCAGGCTCACCACCTTCCCTGAGATGAAGGTGGACTGGGAAACACATCTTGACAATATAAGTCACCCAGGGTGTCTCAGGTGTCACGGCAAGTTGATAGCGGTGGCTGGCGATCAGAAAGGCGAGCCCGTTGATGCTGGCTGCACTTTGTGTCACTACCCTTTATAGCCCGATAAACAGGCAGTTTATAGGGGGTGAACCTTTGTTGATAGTGAGGCGAGATTCGGCTTTTGAGAATAGGGTGTTTTTCTCGCAAAAATAGGGTGTTATTTCTCAAAAAGGCTGCCCTATTTCATTCCTAAGTTCCCGCCGAAAGTATTAAAATAATAATGTATAAATGATACAAGTTCGGGTTAAATATCTAGACTATTTCAATAAGTTGGCCGGTATCAAAGGCTATGCTTCTAGAAAGGAGGCAAATCTCATGATATGAAACTTAAAAAGGCAAGATAGGTCTGGCAAATTCGTAGGTTTATCTAGAAAGGGGGCGGATTTGTGAAAAGAAGCTTAAAGTGGATTGGCTTATTCTTGGGCTTAGTAGCAGTGGTAGCAGTATTGGGTGTAGCCTGTGTCGGCGAAGGAGGTCCTGCTGGTCCCCAGGGTCCCGCTGGTGAAACAGGTGCCACTGGTGACCAGGGCGGAACAGGTGCCACTGGTTCCCAGGGCGAAACAGGTACCGCTGGAACTGACACATGTTCTACCTGTCACGACGACACAACATTGGTTCTAGCAAGACAGGTACAGTATGAGAGCTCAGTGCATAATACAGGTGGTCATGCTGAAAGGAATGGAGACGGGTGTGCTTTTTGTCATACCAGTGAAGGCTTCATAGAGGGTCCTGTTGCAGCAGGTTCACTTGATGTTGCAGCGGACATAGAAAATCCAACACAGCCGAACTGCCGTACCTGTCATCAAATTCATACAACCTACACTGCGGCTGATTGGACCCTGACAACTACTGACCCAGTGACTTTACTGACTACGGGAGACACCTATGACCAAGGCAAGGGCAATCTATGCGCTAATTGCCATCAGCCCAGGAAATATGATTGGGATATACCACAGGTGGGTGGTGGTGATGTTGAGATTACTACTACACGCTATGGTCCCCACCATGGTCCGCAGTCTGCAATGATTGCCGGAGTAGGGGGATACGGTGCATTTATTGGCTCTAGCGTCCACTATACAACTATCACCGATGGCTGCCCGGTATGCCACATGGCTGATGCCGCAGGAATGGATGAAGGTGGACACGCCATGACACCTGATTTGGCGGGATGTGAGACATGTCATAGCGGGATTGAGTCTTTTGACCGTAACGGAGTTCAGACCGAGATTCAAGCCTTGTATGATGAGGTTGAGGGACTCCTGTTTAACGCGGGTCTCATTACTGATACCGGTTCTGTTATTAAGCAGACAGTCTCATCCGCACAGGCAGGGGCTATATATAACTGGAAGATGGTGCAGGAAGATAGAAGCCTTGGAATTCATAATCCCCAATATACCGAATTCCTTCTTCAAACTGCTATAGATGCACTAAGCTAAGAAGCCAGTAAGCTTGCCAATACAAGTTTTGTAGAAGGAGGGGGAAATAAGGATGGCTTATTCTCCCCTCCTTCGGGAGAGGAGGCTTATTAAATCATCAGATGACTCTCGTTCACATGGGGACATGTCGATAAACCCCGGGAGGGGCTGAATTTGTGAAGAAAATGCGAAGGCATATCTTTGCTTCCTTGGCTTTGGGACTTGTATTGTTGTTGTTCATAACCTCCTGCAGTTCCACAGAATCACCGTCAACACTAAAATCCATTCTCGTAATACCGGTTAATACCTCGATACAAGTAGGCAGGACTCAGCAATATATGGCTATAGCTGCTTATTCAGATGGCAGTACAGCGAACATTACCGGCGACGTCACCTGGACGAGTTCGGATTCTGCGGTTGCCAGCATCGATACATTGGGGCTAGCCAGAGCAAAAGCTGTGGGCACCACTACTATTACCGCCACCCTAGAAGGGATAAGCGGCTCAGCTACCCTTACCGTAATTGCACCACCAACGCTAGAATCTATCTCAGTAAAACCGGAGAGCGCTTTAATACAAGTGGACAAGACTCGGCAGTTTACAGCCACGGGAATACATTCAGATGGCAGTACGGCGGATATTACTGGCGATATCACTTGGGCGAGTTCTAAACCTGCAGTTGCCACTATCGATACAGAGGGACTAGCCAGTGCTAAAGCTGTGGGCACTACTACTATTACGGCTCCCCTGGAAGGGATAAGCGGTTCAGCTACCCTTACCGTAACTGAGCTGGCGCCAACACTAGAATCGATCTCGGTAACACCGGAGAGCGCCTCGATAGAAGTAGGTCAGACCCAGCAGTATACAGCCACGGGAACATATTCAGGTGGCAGCACGGCGGTTATCACTGCAGAGGTGACCTGGGCAAGCTCTGATACTGCGGTTGCCACCATCACCTCGGCGGGTTTAGCCACTGCGGTGGGTGCCGGAACCACTACTATTACAGCAACTTTGGATACAGTAAGTGGCACAGCCGCCCTTACCGCAACTACACCTACCGGTGCACCCAATATCCCCGCAGGGCATTACACAGCAGGCTGCTCCAATTGCCACTCTACAGGAGTTGGAGGAGCACCCCAATGGCCGGCAAACCATACGGCGGAGTGGACCTGTGAGAACTGCCACCAAGGGTCTTGATGCTATGAGGCTGCCGATGTTTGACGAAATATGCTTCTACGGCATCTACCAAGCCTTCGTTGGAGGTGTCTAGTGCTGAAGAGGAGAAAATTTCTTATCGGTGGGCTCATTATATGCCTCGCCGTAGGCTATTTAGTCTACATGGGCTTGGGGAGTTCTGTCACCTATTATTCGACGGTCAGTGAGCTTGTAGAGAAAGAGGACTCTATCTATGGTAAGAATGTGCGAGTAAATGGGGAGGTTGCCCCGGACTCTGTTGACTGGGACCCCAAAAGCCTCATCCTCAGATTCACTATTGCTGATGAAGGGGAAAGCCTGCCGGTTATTTACCAAGGGGTTGTTCCTGATGCCTTTAAGGCTGGCGCTGATGTTGTGGTTGAAGGTAAGCTCGATTCAGATGGCATTTTCCAGGCGAACACGCTTTTGACCAAGTGCCCCTCCAGGTATGTGCCTGAAGAATGAGGCATTACTTCAGAAAGTAACTTATGGCAGATATAGGATATATTGCTCTATTGCTAGCCCTTGCGGCTTCGATCTACTCGGCTATAGCCTTCGTTTTGGGGACAAGGTGGGGATACCCAGAGCTAGCTGCCAGTGCCAGAAATGGTGTGTTAGCAGTCTTCGGGCTTGTTTCTATCGCCTCCGCAGCCCTGCTCTATTCCCTCATCACTCATGATTTTCAAGTAGAGTATGTTTTCCACTACACCAGCAGCGATATGTCCCTTATTTACATCCTCAGCGCCTTCTGGGCTGGAAACGCAGGCTCGCTGCTACTCTGGGCTTGGCTCCTTTCTCTATTCGCCGTGGTGGTAGTAATGCGAAACCAAGGTAGAAATAGGGAGCTAGTGCCTTATGCCTCTTCGGTTGTCATAGCCACCGAAGCCTTCTTCCTCATTCTATTGATTTTTGTATCAAATCCCTTCCACATTGAACTCCCCGCCCCAGCGGAGGGGATGGGTCTCAACCCCCTGCTTGAAAATCCGGGGATGATATTTCACCCTCCTACTCTATTGGCTGGTTATGTTGCCTTTACTATCCCCTTTGCCTTTGCTATGGCTGCCCTGATAACCAGAAGGCTTGGCGATGAGTGGATTAAAGGGGTAAGAAGGTGGACGCTTTTAGCCTGGCTATTCTTGGGGATAGGCAATATTTTCGGAGCATGGTGGGCTTATGTTGAGCTTGGCTGGGGAGGCTATTGGGTGTGGGACCCGGTAGAGAATGCTGGCTTGATGCCCTGGCTGGTGGGAACTGCCTTCCTTCACTCGATCATAATGCAAAGAAGGAGGGGGATGCTCAAGGTCTGGAACATGGTGTTGATAATACTAACCTTCAATCTCTGTATATTTGGCACCTTCCTGACCCGCAGCGGCATTCTCTCCTCGGTTCACACCTTTAGCGAATCCGCACTGGGCTCCTTCTTCTTAGCCTTTATTGGTATAGCACTTGTTGGCTCACTTGGTCTCCTTTTTTACCGCTGGGAACATTTGAAAAGCGAGGCGGAGATGGACTCCCTTGTTTCCAGAGAAAGCTCTTTCCTCCTGAATAATCTCATCTTAGTAGGTGCTGCCTTCGCTATTTTCTTGGGAACGGTTTTTCCGGTGATATCCGAGGCTGTCCGTGGAGTTAAGATCACCGTGGGGGAACCTTTCTTTAATCAAGTGATTGGTCCTATTTTCTTAGCCCTTATCCTTCTGACCGGAATCTGCACCTTCCTCGGTTGGCGGCGGGCGTCAGCCAAAAACCTGATTCGCAATTTTCTCTACCCTCTGGTCGGGGCTTTAGTTATGTGCTTGGTTTTGTTCTTGGTGGGGATACGAGAATGGTATGCCTTGACCCTCTTCCCCTTATGTGCCTTTGTCGCCTGCACCCACCTTTTCGCCTGGTATCGAGAAGTAAGAGCTCGGCGCCACCTGAGGAGGGAGAACCCCCTGAAGGCATTTTTCGGCTTGATTGGGGCTAATAAGCCCCGCTATGGGGGCATGATTGTCCACCTGAGCATTATCCTTATTGCTATAGGGGTCATCGGCTCTTCCTTTTACCAGGTAGAAAAGGAAGCCGCACTGCTGCCGGGTGAGTCGATGACCATAACTAGTAGGCTGACTGATAAGGACTACACCCTTACCTATGAGGGGATGTCTTCTTATGACACTCAGAGCAAATCAGTGGTTACCGCTACACTTTCTGTCTATAATGGAGAGAAGCTGGTGGATGTGTTGACCCCAGAAAAATACTTTCATGGAAGCTACCAACAGCCCGTGACTGAGGTAGCCATTCGCTCTACGCTGCTAGAGGACCTATACGTGATTCTGGCGGGCTGGGCTGAGGACGGCACCACTACCTTTAAGGTTCTGGTTAACCCTCTGGTCATCTGGATATGGATTGGGGGAGGAGTTTTGCTTCTGGGAGGGTTGATCGCCTTCTGGCCTGAGAGGAGAAGGCAACAGAGATGAGCCTGAAAGTGAAGTTTGCCATTATCTTCCTATTTCTAAGCCTCCTTCCCGTCTCTCCTGTCAGGGCTGACTCACTCACAGTGGGTGACATATCTAAGGAGCTTGTCTGCCAGTGTGGATGCAATATGGTTCTGAGTAACTGCACAATGATGGACTGCGGGGGCATGGAAGCAATGACAGCTTCGATAGAGCAACAGATTGCTCAGGGGCGCTCAAAAGACGAAATCATCCAATCCTTTGTCGGGCAATATGGGGAGCAGGTGCTCTCATCCCCCCCAAAGCGGGGCTTTAACCTGACCGCCTGGGTCTTGCCCTTTGGTGCATTGTTGATTGGGGGAATAATAATCTACGCTGCACTTAGGGCATGGGTGAGACGAGGCAAGCATCCCCATGAAGTCAGGGTGGAAGCCGAGGAAGCCAACGAGGAGTATAGGCGCAGACTTGAAAAAGAGTTGAAAGAGTTCAAAGAGGGGTAAGGGTTCAGATGATCGCTTTGGTTGGCTTGGTATTGCTAGCTTTGACCATTACCGTTGTTACCTATCCCTTGTTCAAGAAGTATCGGGGGAGTCCAACGGAATTAGCCGAGGATGAGCCATTGAGAGAATTGCATTCCAAGCGGGATGCTGTGTATTCAGCAATAAAGGAGCTAGAGTTTGACTTCGAGTCAGGCAGCCTATCAAAGGAAGACTACAGGAAACTGGAGGCAAGTTACAAGATGAAAGCCATTTCCATCCTCAAGGAGATTGATGACTTAGAAAAGGGACCAAGGGTAGAGGATGAGATAGAGAGGCAGGTTCAAGAGCTACGCCAAGCCGCTACCCAAGCCAAAGTTTTGTTTTGCCCTCAATGCGGGGCACGGTGCCAAGAGGGCGATAGGTTTTGCTCTCAGTGTGGCACAAGTCTTGCCAACAGGAGGCTGGGGTGATCAGACGCGCTATTCTGCTGGTGACAATACTTATCCTGACCCCCTCTGCATTTGCCATAGCTGCTGAACCAGGCAGTGGAGTAATCGAGGGACAAGTGATTAATTGGACCGAGGGCGGTAGCAGCGTGGCAGACCAGGATGTCACCTTGAAGACTTATCTAAATAATGATGAGGTGGGCTCAACCCCTACTAAAACCGATGCCGAGGGCAAATTTAAGTTTGATGATCTCCCAACTGAATCTGACTATTTCTACGAGGTTTGGCTGGATTACCAAGAGGCTGAGTACAGTGAATGGGTCTGGTTTGAAGAGAATGAAACAAGCAAATCCATCGAGGTCGTTGTCTATGATTCAACTACCAGTGACGAGGCCATCAAGGTAGCAACGTCGCACATAGTCATATATGTTGAAGAAGATAGCCTTTTGATGAAGGAATATTTTCTATTTGTCAACGAGGGTGACAGAACCTATGTGGGGTCTGAGGAGGTCACCGCCGAGGGGGAGAAGAAGACGCTGAGGTTCTCACTGCCCAAGGAGGCGATTGAGCTGCAATATACTCGTGAGCTGATGGAGTGCTGTGTTGTCAGCACCGAGGAGGGCTTTGTCGATACTATGCCTGCCACTCCTGGAGTTAAGGAGGTATCCTTCTCCTACAGGGTTAAGCCAAGTTCGGGGACATTTACCTTTTCTAAAGTGGTGCACTATCCAATAACTACCTTCGACTTTTTTGTGGTGCAGGATGAGGGCATTGAGGTTGTTAGTGACCAATTAACTATGGAAGAACCCGTGGATATCGAGGGAACTCGGTTCATACATCTATCGGGCCAGGATCTTACACCTGGCATCACTTTGGAGGCTCGTCTCTCTGGTCTGCCAGGAGCCAGCAACCAGGGGGTTTTCAAGTGGACAGCTGTGGGGCTGATTGTGCTTGCTTGCAGTTTTGGGTTTGGCTATCTGCTAATAAGGAAGAGGCGTCAGCCTGTGAGCACCGAGGTGGTTGCCTCTGAAAGTGACCTTGAGCAGAGGAAACAGAGGTTGCTTCTTGAGATTGCTCAGCTAGACAATGACTTCGATGATGGCAAAATCTCCCCAGAGATGTATCAAAGGATGCGATATGAGAGGAAGATGCAATTAGTCAAGCTAATGCGCCAGTCAAGAGGGAAAAGCAATGGGGGACAAGAAAGACAAGGCACTAAACCCTGAAGCTTGGGCGATCGAAGTCAAAGGTATCACCAAATCCTTTGGTAATCATCTCGCCCTGAGAGGAGTAGACCTTGAGGTAAAGAAGGGGGAATTCCTTACCATATTCGGTCCCAATGGGGCGGGGAAGACCACCCTTATCAAAGTGCTGGCTACCCTCTTAAAACCTTCGTCTGGTAGTGTTCGGGTGGCTAGCCTGGATATCCGAAACAGCTCAGTGAGGATTCGGCGTAAGATTGGTGTAGTTACCCATCAAACCTTCCTCTATGATGAGCTCACCGCCTATGAGAATCTCAAATTTTATGGAAGAATGTATGATGTTCCCAATCTAGAAGAGCGAATTTACGAGTTGATTACCAAGGTTGGGCTGGCATCTCGCCTTCACGACAGGGTACGCACTCTATCACGGGGCATGCAACAGAGACTCTCTATCGCTCGGGCAGTGATCCACAACCCTTCCATCGTGCTCCTAGATGAGCCGGAAACGGGGCTGGACCAATATGCCAGTGCAATGCTAAGGGAAATATTAGACGCTTTCAACACTGGAGAACGAACTATGGTCATGACCACTCACAGCCTGGAGCGCGGACTTGAGATGGGGAACCACATAGCGATCATCACTGAAGGCAAGATCGCCTATGAGGAGTCAAAGCAATCCCTGAATCTGGCCAGCCTTCAAGAAGCCTACTACCATTACACCGGAGCCAGGCAGTGAAGAAATCCCTGGGCAAAGTCTTCGCTATTCTATGGAAGGACATCCTCTCCGAATTGAGGGCTAGGGACATCGTTACCTCAGTGCTTGTTTTTGCTCTGCTGGTAATTGTGATTTTCAACTTTGCCTTTGAGCCGGGGGCGGAGAAAATCGGGCTAGTCGCCCCTGGTGTCCTCTGGGTAGCCTTTACTTTCGCTGGAGTGCTAAGCCTGAACCGTTCTTTTGTCCTTGAGAAGGACAAGGGTTGCCTCGAAGGGCTAATGCTGTGCCCTGTAGATAGAGAAGTTATCTATCTAGGAAAGATGCTAGGAAGCCTCACCTTTATGTTAATTGTTGAGGCTATTGTATTGCCCATCTTCTCCATCTTTTTCAACCTGCCCCTCTTCATGCCCAGACTTGCTTTGATCGCTGTGTTGGCAACAGTGGGATTCATCTCTGTGGGAACCCTATTCTCAGCCTTGGCGGTAAACACCAAGGCAAGGGAGATAATGCTTCCCATTCTCTTTTTCCCAATCGTCTCTCCTGTGATTATTGCCGCAGTGAAGGCTTCGGGGCTGGTTTTACAGGGAGAGCCCTGGGGTAGCCTGTCATCCTGGCTCCAGATAATAGTAGTCTTCGACGTTATCTTCCTGGTGGTATCGGCATTGGTTTTCGAATTCGTCCTGGAGGAATAGCAGGACTCCACAGAAAGGAGGTCAATAAATGAAAGGAAGAGGGGCTCTGAGAGGCAATGCCTTGCTTGGGTTTAGTTTTGCGCTGATGGTGGCTGCTTTGTATCTCGTCTTTATCTACGTTCCCACCGAGGAAAACATGGGCGTGGTGCAAAGGATCTTCTACTTTCATGTTCCACTAGCCTGGGTAGCCTTTTTAGCCTTCTTTGTAGTCTTTGCTGGCAGCATCCTCTATCTCTGGAAGAGAGAAGACAAGTGGGACATCCTTGCTTATTCCTCAGCAGAGGTGGGAATTGTTTTTACCACCTTGGTTCTGATCACAGGTCCTATCTGGGCTAAACCCATTTGGGGCGTGTGGTGGACCTGGGATGCACGCCTAACCACCACTTTGGTTCTGTGGTTGATATACCTCGCCTATCTCATGGTTCGTTCCTTCGCCACTGAGGAGTCCCGAGGTGCCAGATTTGCCGCAGTGGTAGGCATTGTAGGCTTCATCGATGTGCCTATCGTTGCCTTGGCTATCACCCTGTGGCGGACGCAGCATCCTGGACCAGTGATTTTCGAGGGTGGATTAGCCCCCTCCATGCTTTTTACCCTGCTAGTCTGCCTCGCCGCTTTTACTGTCTTATATATACACCTGTTGATGCACAGGATCTCGCTAAGACAGTTGGAAGTTGAAATAGGGAAGCTAAGACAATCTTAGGGGCAATAAGGAGGTAATTGCAATGGAAAATCTGAGCTATCTTTTTGCAGCCTTCACCATAGTCTGGGCAGTGCTTTTTGGCTATGTCTTTAGCCTTTCCCGCCGGCAAAGGCAATTGCGTCGAGAGATCGATTCGCTAAAAGGCAGACCAGGCGATATCCAAGAAGAAGGCACAACCCAAGCCAAGCCCGAGTGTTAATAGCTTGCGGCTAGGGTGCTTAGAGCAGCACTTATTGGCAAAAGGGCATTATTTCAATAAAAACAGAGTATTTTATTCATTAAAAGCAAGCCATTATCCCATGTCTTTAATCGCTGTAGAGGTTAATATTAATCTTAGAGGTTGACCAGCAAATGCAAGAAAAAATGGCTTCCGGGGAAGCTTCAGAGATCGCTGAGGCACTGGAGAGATTTAAGAATCTGCCGGGGAACCAAAGGCTCTGTCGCTACGTCCTCACGGGTGAGGTCTCGTATAGGCTATGCACCTACCTCTTACAGTGTGTCACCTGCGAATTTGATCAAATGATGGAGGAGCAGACTGTCTAAAAACCTTCTCTGCCAGAGGCTAATCACCGACCATCGATTGTCTCCGGCACCTTAACCGTTATCCCTTGAAGACTACCACCCCCTTCAGCTACTTTTGTTCACCCTCGGGGCTGATTTTACACCTCAGCCCCGACCAAAGTCAATTGTTCTTCCCTGTATCCCAGCATAGCCTCTTCGATCAGCTTACTATACTTCCTAGGCAAACTGACTGTGCCATCAAGCACTTTCTTCACGATCTTCTTCACATTGTGCACCAAGCACATTAGCGAAAACTCCCCTCGCACTTTTACCAAGCCACGCAAGTCCATCGATGGCTTCCTGCCCTCCCACTTTATCTGTCCGAAAACCGGCTCCACGGTGTATCCACACTTCTTGTAGATCCGTTTTCCTTCCTCGCTTCTCAGCTTCTGCCTCATCGCTTCCAAAAGTGGCTCCCGCCCATCTCGACTCACCGTCCGTGTCTCTCCCGTAGTACATCGCTCCCCCATCTCCACAATACTAGGCTCGAAAGTCCCCTACAGAACTATAAGGTGCTCCCATAAAGATCCCTTCGCTTCTCCTCTTTCTGCACCTTAGCACATATCGTTGCTAGCGGGACCCTGATATAGGGGATAGCAAAAGTAAGCTACGCCAACATAAAACGACACAATTCACCACTTCGTTAATCTGGACGGGGTTAAAGCTCCGGTGCTAATATATCGTCTCAGACTACTGTTTGCCTGAACAACTCATCGGAATGTGACCCTCTGCGAATGCCTACTGCCACGTCTATCTGCTGACATCCCGAGAGGTGTGCCCGCTGCATCCTGAGTAGCATTGGGTCACTAATTGAAAGTCTGCCTAGGCGTAATAACTAACCTTTGGCAATGTATTGCTACGGGCGATCTCGGCGCTATTGTGGGTCACGGACTATCCGAACTGACTATTTGACCGATTTAGGTTGGTGGGCGACCTATTCCAGGTTGCAGCCACCAGCATCACAGATGAGCGCAGGGTCCACCCCTATGCATTTCCAGGTCAGGCGGAGGGACTTTGTCCAACCATGTGTGCAATGGCTCGGCCATATTTCCTCATCAATCGTATGTCCTTATCTACCTCTTCTTGTGTTCGACATGTTTTGCCGA
>SDBU01001564.1_pt1 | contig 32282 bp, 47 predicted proteins | sample 2277071 | NCBI WGS metagenome assembly SDBU01 (sample SAMN10397929, study PRJNA504765) | marine sediment metagenome | isolation source: marine sediment core GS08_GC12, 126 cmbsf | place: Arctic Ocean: Gakkel Ridge, Loki's castle | collected 2008 | reverse complement strand
GCTGGCGTGGGCGCTACCGGCGGGGCTGGCGTCGGCGCTACCGTCGGGGCTGGCGTCGGCGCTACCGTCGGGGCTGGCGTCGGCGCTACCGTCGGGGCTGGCGTCGGCACAGGCGCCGGCACAACGACCGGCGGCGGTTGGATAGCAGGCTCAGGTATCTCAGGCTCTGGAGCGCGCTTGGGCCCGGGAATGAACTGGCCCGTTTCAGGATCGCGGAACGGTATCGGCACAACCCTCCGGGCCTCTGTCGTGGTCGTCCCAAACAGTCGCGCAGCTTCCTCGGCTGGTGTCTCTGGCCTGGTCACTGTCCCTGTTCCGGGTTCTCCTGGCAGCACTTCAACGCGTCCGACTTCGATATCCACCTCGGGCTCTGGCACGGTTGTCGGCTTCGTTCCGATCGTCGTACCCACCGCAATTGCTGCCGAAAGGCCGGTCACGACGAACCTGTCTAGCAGTTGCACGTTGGTCGCGATGCGGGAGTTCGTTGCTGTGATCTGCCGGGCAAGACGGCCTCGAGCGACCGCGCTTCCCGCTGTGTCCATTTCGAGTGCGAGTTGTCCGAGCCGCTGTCGAGCCGTGCCAACGTCAGCGAGCAATGCTTGCGCGGTTGCGGTAGCGGCTGTCTTGGGCTGTTGCTGGATGATCTGAGCGGCTTGGGTTTCCCAGAGCGCCAGTTGTTTCGTAGGCGTGACTGTGGCGGCGGGTTGCAATCCTCCTGCCTTTGGAGCCTTCGTAGGCACGCCAAAGAAAAACCCCTCGCCTTTCTCGATCGCTGCCGCTCTCGCGTCTTCTATGGTCTTGCGATTTATCCTCACGTTCTCTGCGGCCTGCTCCGGCGTTATCTTTGCGCCCCTGGCCTCTAGCTTGCCAGCGAACCCACCTTTCCCTGTCTTCGGTATGCCCTTTCCGGCAGCTTTCTCCAGGAACGCGGCAGCATCGAGCTCACCGATAGAGCGCATCCGGGCTGCTTCGTCCAACAAGGCTGTGTCACGAGCCGCTGGCGACATCCGGCTCAGACCGGTGTCAAAGTCGAGTACTAGTTCTTCCGTCCACTTGACGGGCTTGTGCGGTCTGGGCTGCACCTTCGATTGCTGCACGCCGGGAAGCAAGGTGTCGGAGATAGCAGTCTCCGAGATAACAGAGCCTTTCGGGGCCGCTGGCACGCCTTTCAGAGATGCCCGAGGCTCGAACGGCTGTGTCACAACCCGCGGGAGTGGCTTCGCTAGCGGAGTGATCACAACATCCTTGGCTATCTGCGCCCGAATGTCGCGTAGTAGTGCGCGGGCCTCAGCGACCGTCAGTTGCTCTCCGAATACGCCCACCTGCTTGATGTCGGCGGGCAAGAGTGGTGAGGCTGCATCGATCTGCCGGAGCAGTGACTTCTCGGCAGCGGCAAGCTCGGCGGGTGTGCGGCTCGGGAGAGTGGCCCTTGCGAACGGAATGGCCTTGGCCTGGACCGGGAGTTTCTTCTGGATGGCAGGTGTCACGACGCGCCCGGCGGCCTGTAGCTGCTTGCCTCGGGCTGAGAGTTGTACGAGCGCCTGGTCCTTCGTGAGCCTGCCCGACTTCACCAGCGCATTGATGGCATCCCGTTCGATGCTGGGCACCACTCGGGCATCGTCCAGCATCGCGGCGTTCTTGAGAGACGTCTTGAAACTCCCAATGATTGCCTTCGCAGGCTTCGACTGCACAACAGTCTTGCCGCCCTTTACTAAGGCGGGCATGGCGGCCTCGACCATACCGCCGCCTACCAGGAAGAACATATCCTCAACGAGAGCCCGTTCCTTCGACTGCGGGTTTTTCCACGCCCGGCGAAACTCCGGGGAGAGGCCGGCGGCGGTGAGCAACCTGTCGACGACGCTGGGGTTCAGTTCATCGAGGCGCCGCTGAACGCTGGCACGTCGAGCGGGATCGCCGCCGGGCCTCCCGAAGAAGTCTGACAGTCGTTCGGCTGGCAGTTCTGCTATCTGCTGAACCGTGAGAGGCCGAGGCTTCGCAACGGCGATAGTCGGTTGCGGCTCAACGGGCGCCGCGGCGGCAGTTGCAGTGTCGGCCACCACCTTGAGCCGCTTCGCCTCTTCCCGTTCGGGCTTTGCGTTCTCGGCCCCGAATACTTGGGCCTTGACCCGCGCGTCGTCGGCCGCGGCTTTCGCCTTGGCCTGTGCGACTGCCGCGATCCGTTTCCGGTCGACGTCGGCCTCGCGGGTCGCCTTAGCCGCCGCCAGTGTCGCGGCCTCGCGTTCTTCGACGCGGCGCTTCTCGTTGGCAAGCCGGATCTTCGTGGCCTTCGCTTCGTTCGCGAGCCGGGTTCGCTCGGCATCTGCGGCCCGGGTGCGCGCCGCCGCCGCCAGTGTCTCGGCCTCGCGTTCTTCGACGCGACGACGTTCGTTGGCTAGCCTGATGGCGGCGGCCTTGCGGGTCTTGTCGGCGGCTGCAGCCTTGGCCTTGGTGTCGGCGTCGGATTGCCGTTTCGCTCTCGCTGCCGCCTTGATCGTGGCCAACAGCTTGAGGCGGGCCTTCTCGTCTGAGGCGGATTTACGTTTCGCTGCCACTGCGGCCTTGTCGAACGCCGCCAGGGCGAGCCGCGCCTTCTCATCCTTCGCGGCCTGCGCCTGACGCGCACGTTCTGTCGCCTGTGCCTCGCGGAGCTTCGCGTCTGCGGCGGCCTTCTGGCGCGATCCGAGTGCGGCGCGGGCTTTCGTTGCGGCCTCGGCCTCGCGCTTCTGTGTGGCAACGATGGCCGCAACCTTCGTGGATGTCTTCGCAGCTTTCGCCAGGGCGACATCCGACGCTGCTTTCCTTTCCACGGCCTTGCGGGCTTTTCTCCGGGCTAGCGCCCTTGCCTTGTTCCGAGTCGCTCTCCTCGCAATCTCAGCGTCCCGGATCTTCTTCGCCGCCGCCGCCGCCGCTTTTCGCCGTGCCAGGGCCGCCGCCGCCAGCGCCGCCGCCTTCTTCTTTTCCGCAGCTTGATACGCCGCGATTCTCGCGTAAGAAGCTGCCCTTCTCGCTGCTTTTTTCTCTGCTTGGGTACGCGCCATGATGGTCCTTTTCTACCTGTCGGGGTTCTGTTACCTGTGGTCTACCCGTCCTGCGAGGGCCAGTATGATGACGTAGGAGACGACCGCGAGCCCGACTCCGGTTCCAGTGGCTATGAGAATGGCGCGTAGATCGTCGGGCATATTACCGTTAGTTCCCCAGGCTCCGCAGGAACGGCATCGCGGCGAATACCGCCACAAGAATCAACACCCCGAGTATCCGATCCCGGTGTCGACGCTTCTCCCAGCTTCGGTGCTTCATATCCTTACTCGACTCCCATCACCTTCTGGATGTCCACTACTTCAACGCCCATTATCTTTGCCGGGTTGGTGACGCCGCTCACGATGCCGCCCCAACCTGTCGTGTACGTGACCACCAGCTTCGGCTTGTAGCCAGCGCCTTGCTCAGAAAAATACGGCTGGAAATAGGCTTGTTTACTCGCAGACCAAGTGGGCTCTAAAGGGGCAACATCATAACTAGCGCTACGAGTACCGAATTTGCTTGCCGCTACCAGTGACACCGCCGCAATACCGTTAGCATTCAAAGCGAAGTCGTTATACCCCGCTGTGCTCCAACCCGCATAGGTAATGGCGGTAGAAAAGGCAGTAGAGCCTAAGGAATCGAAATCTCCAGGGGCGAGGGAAGTGACGCCCGCGGGAGCAGATGAATAGATAGCTATGTCGGGCGTAATACCTAGTGTATCGTTCTTCTGCCTACCGTACAGTGATAAGGTTGCCGCCACAATCGTACTTTCATTAGGCAGCGCCGATGTATCAAAAAGAAAGATGCCCCTCGATAGCACCACCCACTCATCTTCAACCGAATAACTTTCTATCCTTACCGCTGTGTCGTACAGATTAGAATCACTTGATGTATTACCCGGCTCTGAGATGATATCTGCCCATGCCCACTCACCGCCAGCAGCACTAGCGATACCATCAACGCTATGTGATTCCGGGTTCGCATCAGGGTAGAAAGTTTCAGGGGAGGCCCCTATCTCTACAGGATAAACAGCCGTGGCCAGTTCGATGGCTTCCACTATCTCCACATCGTCAACGACGCCAGCCTGGAGAGAATAGCCCTTCGCATCGAAAGCACTGCCCAGCTTCAGCTTCATCGTCCCGCTGATGTTGTGCCTGATTCGCACCTCGCCACCGGGGTCAGCGGCGAACACCCACCGCTCCCGAATCCTGCCTTCGATGATCCTCAGCCGCCGCTTGCAGATGCCATAGTCCCATTCGAGGACGTTGAGACGGTAGTTCTCGTTCGTCGGGTCAACCGGCAATACGGCAGGCCCGCTGAGGGTAGGCTGTTCCACACCACTAAGGAAAAGCTGTGGGCTCCACCTGACCTGCTCGCCTTCCTTAGCACCGCCAGGCTGGTCGCTGAGCACCGTCACGGTGATGGCCACACCGTCAACGTCGGCACGGAACAGGTTGACATCAGATGTGTACTGGTTGCCACTCCCCAGCCAGCCGACGCGAATCTTCTCGCCAGTCGGCTTCACCATCGGCAACCCGGAGACGACCATGACCCGCGTACCTGATTTCGTATCGCGGAAGGTCTGGGCGTAGGGTGAGTAGCCCTCGCCGAGAGAGCGTGGCGCATAGTCCCGAGAGAGCTCAACGTCCGTCGCGGCGACGCCTTGCTGTGCAAACGCATCAAGCACAAATGAATCGGCTACACTCGTGGCAGTTTCACTGTTCCCGGATATAGATGAGCCAGAACCGAAGCTGGCGACAACAATTGTCAGAAGCAGCACTGCCGTCTTCAGTTTTGTACCGAATCGAAGCTTCATTTCGGGGGCCTCGCTTCCTTGCACTAGGGTGCTATCTCCACGAATGTTGCGCCCGGATTGAAATAGATCGTGTCGGCGTCGTCATGGGCGTACCCCACGATTCTCACGATGTCGCCCGCTCCCACGGGAGCTGTTTCACTCATGGCTCCGGGCGTAACAGAGATGAAGAGTGGTGCTCCACCAGTCGGGAAGTTGTATAGCGTATCCTCTCGCATGAAGCCTTGGAGAAGCAGGTTGAATGGGTTGCCGTTCGTACCCGCGGATATCGCTATCCCCAGCATCCCCGCGGCCTGTGCCTCAGTGTCGGCGTTGGTCAGCAGCCACTCGTTGTCGGTGTTCTGCAGGTAGCACAGTTCGCCAATGTCGATGACCTCACCGCCGGTTCCGCCGATGGTGACACCCGACCACTTCTGGTCTGTTCCGATGGCATGGTCGAGGACAAGGCTGTTCTCGCCAAAGGTGATAGTGTCATCGACGGTAACTGGCCCGATGGTGCCGCCCCTAATATCTGCGGTAGTCACGATACCCAAATCGGCTACCGTTCGCCCTGCGTTGGTCCAATCAGAGGCGAATGACGTGATGTTGAGGTTGGCCAGCGACGCATCGCCTGCCTGCCAGGTGTCGCCATCCTCGTCCACAATCCACACCGTCGTTGTGTTGTTGCGAATGGCCACGATGTTGCCGTCTGCGCCCATATTTCCATAGGCTGGCCCTGCACCGCCATAACCACGTATCTCAATGGCACCTGAACCTGCAGTGCTTTTCGTAGTATCTGGTGTGTTGCCTGCTCCCGAGAGAATAAGAGCACGCCCAGTGCCGGTCTGCGAGAATCCCTGAATCGATGCACCCCCGAAGAAACGCATGAACATGAGTTGAGTATCAGCTTCGGCTTCAGTGGTAAAGGGATGAGCGTCTCCAGAGTTCTTCAGTGCGAGACTCTCGTCTGTGTTCGCTCCCTGGTTGATCGTCAGGCCGGCCGTCATCTTGGTGTTGACGGTGTCGCCGATGAAGTTCTTGCCGTCGTTGAGGATGAGGTCAAAAGTGGGCGCTAGTGTGAGGTCGCCCGCCGATGTGGTGATGGCCCGTGCGCCGATGAAAGCGAGATCCGTGTCCGGAGTCAGGCTGGTGATTGCGTCGACGGTTCCAGCGTTGATGTCAGGTGCCGTGAGCGTCTTGTTCGTCAGCGTCTGCGCCGCGGTGTTGATTGTCGGCTCGCCGGCGTAGTCACCGAACACGACAGCGCGGTTGGCGGTGATCGCTTGAGAGAACGTCATCTCGAACGCGGTGCCGCTCTTGAAGTAGAACGTACCGTCGAAGCCTTCGTTGGCCCCGACCGGGCACGACCCGGCGGCGTAGGCCGACTTCGGAATCAGGAACACCGCCAGGATTGTTGCCAGCACTACCCCGAGCAGCAGAGCCGGGAGAACGATAGCGAGTTTGGTGCGAAGGTTCTGTTTCATGTCAGTGCCTTTCAGGCGTTGCCTCGAAGCCACCAGACGGCGGCCCCTACGATAATGGCGAGCACGCAGAGCCGGACGATAACGCCCTGGATGATGCTGCCGATGAGTCCCCCAACGAAGCCGAGCATGTTACGAACTCTCCGCCCACTTATGCGTGCCGAACACCACCACCGCGGCGATCACCCACACTGCCAGCACCCACGGGTCTATCCATTCGTTCACCACGCCCATGAACGGCGGCGTGAGTGCGGCGCCCAGCGCCAGTAGGACGTTCTGCGATACAGCGTAGACTCCAATCATCATTATCAGCCCGAAGGCGCCGAGCAGGATTGACCACCCCATTTGTCGGGGAATCCCCGCATCTGCCACGAGAGGCAGCGCAAACTCGTATCCGAAGAAGCGCGAGTTTTCGTCCAGCGCGCCCGGGAATAGATCGGACAAGAGAGGATCGCCAAGTATGTCCGGCAGCGTCGAATCCAACACAGGCGCTACCAGAGCGCTGACAAGTCCGGTCGGTCCGACGAGTACAGTGATGCCCGTCTGGTCGCGGGTGAAGGTGTACGTGGCATCAAGGTTGTTCACCCCGGCATCCTGGCACACGCCCTGGAACGGGTTTGTGTTCACGGTCTCAGTGCAACCCAGGGCACCGGTCTGTCCTGCGTTGAGCGGCCAGTTGGCTACCACGGCCTCTCCGGCGCCTACGTCCTTGTGAATGGCCGCGCCCCGGATGATGGCGGTGGCCAGATCCGTGCCCATCACGACCGGCGTAGTGGTGGCGGTGATGGCCCCGAGGCCGGTGTTGGTGTTGCCCTGCGATACGCCATCTGCGAACAGTTCCAGCGTTGGAGTCACGAACGTCATGCGGAAGTCAATCACGGTGTCCGTCCACGCGGCATCCCACGCGACGGCGAGCTGCTTGTCGTCTACCTGGGCGATGATTTCCAGGCTGCCCGCGTTGTCGTTCAGGAACAGTCGGTAGCCTTCATTCAAGTTCCAGTGAGAGAGCAGCGTGGATGTCTGAGCCGTCGCGATGTCCAGCTCGAGCGAAAGCTCCACGGCCAGGTTATCCGCGATGTTGAAGACGGCATTGTGCGCGGCAGAGAGAACGTCGGTGCCAGTGAAGAAGATGCCGTTGTCGCGCTTCTGGACGATGTTGCCGGAATACACCCGGTAGCTTTGTATCCCTTCGGACGGGATGCTGTCAGCCCGGAACCACCACGGTGCGGCGGCGGAGTCCAGATCTTCGGTGAACACCTCCGTCTCTGTGCTGAACCCGCCCGGTGTGGGCCTGATGTCCCAGCCGCGTGCGTCGATGAACCCCAGCGCGATCATGCCGTCAGCGTTGAGAAGCACCCGCACGCCGTAGTCGGTGAGAGCGCCGCCAGTGTCGTTCGTGACAGTGATCGGTGTGAGGTAGCAGAAGTCGTCGGGAAGAAGGTCGTCGTCGGCCCAGGCAGTCGAGTACGCCAGCAGCGAGACGGCCGCTGCGCCGATGACGAGTCCGAGCCGTGCGAGTGTTTTCATTCGCTGAGGTCGCTTGCGTCGTGGTCGAGTTCCCGGACGATCTCTGTCAGAGCGCCCGACTGTTCGTCCATCTCCCGCACGCTCTGGAGTAGCAGGATACAGAGGACGTGCCAGCGAATGTAGTACCAGCCTAGCAGTGGCCATTTCCCCACCGCCTCCGGCATGATCGGCCGCACCTTCTGGGCTAGCAGCCCGTAGTCGTGTTTCCCCGACGCCTGCCAGTCGAACACCACCGCCTGAAGCTGGCGTACGCGGGGCATCGCCTCGGGGGCTGGTTGCACGTTCGTCTTGAGGCGTGCGTCGGAGATGCCCGGAATGAAGCCAGCCAGGCCGCGGAACATTCCGGTGAGGGTCTGTGCCAAAGCCAGCGCGACGACGAACATGAAAGGCGACGCCATCAGTAGAAACACGAACCTCACGACTACGAGGTCGCCCTGAAAGAACTCGAAGTTCAGGGACGCGGCGTTGGCCATGAACACCACCCAATCCTTCGCGACTCCGGCCATATCGAACACACCGGAGACGATTCCGGTCTCGTCGTCCTCTCCGAGTTTCGGGTCGTTGATCGACGTTGTAGACGGGTTGCCAAACGCGTTAACCATCTGGCGCGTCGGGTCATCGGCGGCCGGTGACGAACTCAGCACCATCAATGCCCCGAGGATCGCCATGAGTCCCCAGGACATCGCAAAGAATGCTGCGAGCTTGAAACTCATTCAGGCACCTTCCGCAAGAAGTAGGCCATTGTCGGAATGATCAGTATCGCTATGAGGGTGAACACAACGGCCACTGTCGGGGCACGTACCCACGTCCCCATGATAAGCAGCGAGAAGAACGCGAACGACGACAGCACTGGGTTCTTCGTTCCGGTGAAAACGATCCCTGCTGCGAGAGCGGCTATGCCCAGCATGGCCAGCACCGTCAGCGTTGTGCCGTCTATGCCGAAAAAGGCAAAGGCAACGGTGTCCATTGCGAGCACGAACGTCGACGTGGCCGACTCAGCATCTAACTTGAGCTGGAGCAGCGAGTCGGCCGTCACAGGAACGTAGTCATCTGAGATGACACTCTGGGCTGTTGCTGCCTGGAACGCGGCGGGAATGAGGCGGTCCATGAGCGGGAACGCCTCGAGCGCGTAGACACGGCCAGCAATCGTTACCTTTCCGGCCTGCGTCACGAGCGAGCCCTGGGCCAACAGCTTCGTCTCTTGAAGGTTCAGCACGACCTGAACGATGCGGGTTTCAAGTGCGTCCTGTGCTGTGGAGACCGGACCCGCAACAGTACCGCCGTCCCAGTTGGGGGGAGTACAGGCTTGGGCGTGGGGCGCGAACGCTACCGCGCTGCTGTTGAGGCATACGACGATGTTGGGATCTTCCCACGTAAAGCCGTGCCCCGGCCCGAAATATAGTCCGCCGAGGAGATGGCCGACGCGAGGAACTTGCACCATCTCTTCCAGAACGCCAGCGACACCATCCCACGCTGTGTACATGATCACGCTGGCAAGGCCCAGAGGCAGGGACGTGGGTGCTACAGGCGTCGGGGGGGTGAGTTCGCATCCATCGGTGTCGGTGAGTTCGGCGCACCATGCGGGCGTAGATGTGCTGCCGAGCGGGAGTTCACCGCGGATGATAAACACGAGGTCGCCTGGGGTGTTCAGGCTGCGGTACGCATACGCCTCAGAGATGAAGATGGTGGGAGACGCGGCGGCACGAGCACTCTCCGGCGTTACGAGGAAACAGCCGACGGCGACGATAAGCCCGATTAGGAACGCGCGTCGTGTGCTGCCTCGATGAGCGCCCAAGCGCCAAGAATGAGGGCGAAAGCGAGAGGTATCCACGGAACGAACCCACCGTATGTCTCAAGGAAATTGAAGCCCAGCCAGGCCATCCCGACGGCGGCCATCAGAAGCAGGGCGGTTGCGATTCCGTCATTCATGTTGGTTACAAGTGTAACCCGGGCGCCGTCGTTGCCTTCGACGCCCGGGTCACAAGGGCGGTGGGCTGTTGTTAGCCCTTCGAGCCCTTCAGGGCCGAGATCGCCACGAGTCCGGCGGCTGCGATGCCCCCGACCGCCGCAACAAGCGGGATCAGGTCGACAATCGACGCCGTAGCGGTGTCGATACCGGTGGCCGCAGCGGCCGTTTCCGTGGAGGTGATGATCGTCGGCATGATGGCCATGAAGGCCACGAGGATGACGGCGGCAAGGATGACCCCCATTATCTTACCCATGCCCATTATTCCTTGCCTCCACCCCTGAGTGCCGCCAGGGCAATCAGGCCGGCGGCAGCGATCCCGCCCACGGATGCCACGAGCGGCACCAGATCGAGGATGGATGCTGTCGACGTTTGGCCGGCGTCTGTCGCGGCAGTTGACGCCGTGCCGGTAGACGTGATGATGGTCGGAAGGATTGCTAGGAACGCAACCACTACGACCGCGGCCAAGATGATGGCCATCACTTTGTTCAGCTTCACTTTGCGTCTCCTATCCCTGAACTCAGAAGGTTTTGACGACCTTCCCAATCCAGAAGAGAAGTAGACCGAGCAACCCGACCACGACTATCAGGCCGAACCTGGACATCACACTGTTGAGCAAGGTGCTCACGCCCGCGCCGACGATCTTGTGATCGACGGCGAAGGCGTAGATAGTGCTGGTGGCCAAGCTACTCACCGTAATCGTTACCCGGTTTGGATCAAGGCTCGAGTTCCCCGTCACATCTCCTGCGCCCGGCGACGTCTCAGTGACTGCCAGTTCCGTTTTGGTTGCGTAGGCGTGCTCGATATTCAGGTTGAACGAACAGGCCGACTCAGCCGCTCCGGTTGTGCAGGTGTCACTCTCAGTCGCATCCTCCGTCCTGGCCGTCTCCGCTGCGGATGTCAAATCCTGCATCAGCACGGCCAAGATGGCGAACGACAAGCCCAGAATCAGCACGGCTCCAAGAGCCTTTAGCATCATAACTGAGAGCAATTCTACGCCCTACCAGCGAGCGCAACCTACGTTCCCACCGGGCCGTGCAACGAGGGGTGGTAGACTATCCGTGTGACAGGTTGGGTGACAGGTTGTGGGTGACGGGTTGTCGCCTTCGTGAAGTATGTACCTTATTCCACTGATCCGAAGGGCTCGAACATCTTATGGAACAACGTGACCTGGCCAGGATGCCACCCGGTGAACTGGAGCGGATGTCTGAGATAGCTGCCAACTCAACGAGCTGGGGCAATGCGGGGCAGCAATCGTTCGCCCGCGAAGTAAAAGAGGCAATGCTCACGCCGGGGGAGTCGATAGCGGACACGATCATGCGGGGAGCGCTCAAGCCACAACAGGTTCCGGCTGCGGTGCGTCTATTGGCCCGGGAGATGTGGCTACACAAGATGGCTGGGGGCAAGATGCCCAAGGGGATGCAGGACCTAAGTGACCTGCCACACGGGACGTTCGTCGTCGCTATGACTGGACTGCTTCAGGCAGCAGCCGACGGCCAGGCCAGGCATCAGACCTTGATGGCGATGACCGGAGGCCTGCTTCAGTTTGGCCAGTCGGCGGCCAGTGGCATTACCGGACGGATCAAACGCAAGTTCGGACGTGGTAATTCAAGTGAAGGACTCGCCAGTTGAACATTCTGATATTCGGCGTCAACGGTCGTATGAGGCGTGAGAAGGTCGAGGTGATCGCCGGATCGGTGAACCAGGTATCACCGACAGAGGCATACGTCGTTGAGCACGATCGTCTGGCGCTCGAGATACGGCGCCCGTTGTTCGGTTTCAACCCCCTCGGCATCTTTCCGCCAAAGAAGACCATTGTGCTGACCGCAGTCGCCAACGACGGCATCCCGCTGTTACTCAGTGCTGGGGCCGCAAAGCACTATCGCGGTGAAAACTTGGATGAGAAAGCGCAGGGGCAGCGTCTCCGGAAGGTGAACGAACTCTCGGCACAACTCGCCGAGCACGAGGCAGAGATAGGAGGACAGGGCGGGCAGTGGGATACGCAACTGTCCTTCCTGATCTACATAATGATGGCGGTGTTCGTGCTTTGTCTCTTAGCCCTTGCGTCGCCGAAGATCATGGAAACCTGGGCAAAATACCTTGGAAACTAAGGCCCCCCCGGTACCAACCGTGCAGTGCGACAGTTGCCAGCGGTCATTTGTGAACCACGGCGCCCTTGGCAACCATTACAGGCACCACGAAGAGTGTCGCCCGACGATAGCAGAGGAACCATTCACCGGCCACGCGTGGACCATCCCGTCCACACTGCGGCAACAGCCTGTCATCCTCGCGCCGGGCATCCTCTTAGTCCTCATCGGAGCGATCAGTCTCGTCAGGAGCCCCGGGCTGATACCTTTGTGCCTGTTGCTTGGCGCGCCTCTGATCACGGCTCTGCTCTGGTGGGCCATAATGCGAAGCGCGTTCACAACTGTGGGCATTCTCACCGCGATCAATGGCCTCCCAGCCTGGGACTGGCAGCACTGGCCGAACAACGTGGCTGAACGCCTGCCGGATGAGTCACGATGGATCCACCGGGGCAAAAAGATCTATGTCCTTGACCGTTTTTCCAACCAGACAGACCAGCCATTTCTACCGCTGATTGACCACGACAGCGTAATCCGTCCTGAGCTCGTTGCGCGGTTCATCACTCAACGTGATCATGCGATGGTCAACCGGGATTTCTCCAGCGGAATCAAGCCAGAGGTAATCAAGACGACTGTGATGGTCGGTATCCTTGCGGGCTTCTCGATCGGCAGTTTCGTTGTCATTCAGAACGTGCTCGCTTCCTGATGGTGACGATCTCCCGCGCGCCCAGGACTCCAGATAACGAGATAGAGGCGCAGAACGAGGAAGGTATCGCCCGCACACTGCTCGGCGAGAGCTGGGTGTGGGGTGTGCTCGGGTGGCGCCGTCGTGGGAAGACCACCTACGCGGCCCTGCGATGTTGGGAAGCCTATATACGCGGTGTACGTCTCCTGCACCTTGGCAACCTGCCGTTCGGCGAAATGATCGATCCCGTCGATCTCGCCAATCAGGATCCCGACGATCTGGGCAACTGTCTGTTGTTCATAGACGAGGCTGGGCAAATCCTGCCGTCTACACGCAGTTCCACGATCTTCCAGCTTCTCGTGAACTCCAACCTCGTTCAATCGGGGCATCAGGGCCTTTCCATAATCTGGACTGCACAACAAGAGGCCGGGCTTACCAGCCGCCTGACTGAACAGACGGATTGGGTGTACTACATCACCGGTGTGTCAAGAAGGTGGACGACGGACCGGCAAATCGATCGTGGCCTACCTCCTGATAAGGACAATAGATGTGTTGCATGGGAACCTTCTCATCCACTTCACCACCAACACACGGGTCTTGTTTTCCAGGGCCGGCGGATATTCAACGATTGTCGAGAGACAGAACGACATCACACAATCGTCGCCGAGTGTGTGACGCAGCGTGGGAATCCTCTAGGGCCTGGACAACGAACTGAATACACACTCCACTGCGCGCAGCGATTCTTCCCGCTCCTGAAAACGACACACAAGGTCGACGCGATGGCCAGCATGATGCTGACCAGTGACCAACTCCGCGACCAGGAAGACATCGCGCTCGTCGGGGATGTGACTCGTATTTTGATGGCAATCGGTGAAAAGGGATACGACAACGCGAGTCCCGCCGGCATCAGCGATGTCCTCACCACCAACCTACCGGGCGTCCAACTGTCTATGACGAAACTCGGCCGAATAATGAACCACCTCGGAGTGCCGAAGAAACGTACCACCAAAGGCTCCCGGTATCAGGTGGCCGCCTGGTACAAAGACCAGCTCGCCGCCGCCGAACCAGACAGTGACGAGTAAGACTAGCCCGGCGATCCACTGCGGCGACTGCCGTGACGTGCTGGCGACGTTCGAAGCCGACTCCCTCGACGCATGTGTGACCGACCCGCCCTACGATCTGACGTCGACGTCGCGTGGGGGTTCGCCGCGCAAGAACGATCCGGCGACGCCCTACGGTCGGACGCGGCTCGGAGAAGCATCGGGCGGCTTCATGGGCAAGACGTGGGACGGGACAGGCGTTGCCTTCCAGCCCGAGACGTGGGCAGCTGTCCTGCGCGTCCTGAAACCCGGCGCTCACCTACTGGCCTTTGGCGGAAGCAGAACTCACCATCGCCTGATGTGCGCCATCGAGGATGCGGGGTTCGAGATACGCGACACGACGCTGGCCCTCGGCGGCGAAGTTCAGATGCTCGCGTGGATTCATGGGCAGGGCTTCCCGAAGTCGCGCTCAGTGGGCAAGGCCATCGACAAGGCTGCGGGTGCGGAGCGTGAGGTGGTGGGCGTGAAACCTGGCCATGAGGGATTCGCTGGTCGTGGCAATCTCTCCAGCGTTCAGTCGTTCACTGAGACTGGCGGCGGCGGATTCTCTCGGCCATGGATGCAAGACCCCGAGAAGGTAGAGCAGTATCACATGGCGACCGCCCCAGCTACCGACGCGGCCCGCCAGTGGGAAGGCTGGGGCACGGCCCTGAAACCCGCGTGGGAGCCGATCATCGTGGCGCGGAAGCCGCTCACCGGCACCGTGGCCGCGAACGTCCTGGAGTACGGTACAGGCGGCCTCAACGTAGACGGGTGCAGGATTGAGGCCGCGGATGGCGGCAGTACGGTCTCGGCCATTCGCTCTGAAGCGGGCATCAACAAGGTCTACGGCAAAGATATGTCGAAACCTGGTCCTGTTGAATATCGCACGCCTGCGAACGGCCGCTGGCCTGCCAACGTGGTGCTCTCGCACACACCCGACTGCGGGGAGACGTGCGCCGAGGGCTGCGCGGTGCGGATGCTGGACGAGCAGAGTGGGGAGCGGCCCGGTATGCCTCGCACCACGCTCCGCAAGGGCCATGTCCCGAAAGGCGATGGGTTCCTTGATAGTATGCCTCAGGATGACGCGACGATCTCCCCCGGCTACGGCGACACCGGCGGCGCGTCCCGGTTCTTCTACGTGAGTAAGGCCAGTCGCAGGGAACGCGAACACGGCCTACGCGGGAGCGTGCCTTGCACCGAGCCGACGTGCCGCGGCATCGACACCGAGGCGCACGTCAACGAGCGCGGTCAGACGGTCAAGTGCAGTCGATGTTCCCATCCGACGGTGAAGCCCGTCGCCCTGATGCGCTGGCTGGTGAGGCTGGTCACGCCGCCCGGAGGCACGGTGCTGGACCCGTTCATGGGCTCGGGGTCAACGAAGCTGGCGTGCGATGCGGAGCGGTTCGGCTTCGTGGGCATCGACCAGGACGAGCACTACTGCGAGATCGCACGGCATCGGAAGTTGCTGCCAGAGGTGGAGCGCGAGGCGGCACAGGTCGGGATGGCCTTGTGAAAGGCCCAGCGATCCCGTTCGCCATCGGCTGCGTCGTTGCCATCAGCACGTTCTACAGCGGCTGGCAGGTAGCGGACTTGGCCGCGGCGGGCGTAGCGGTCTACCTCATCGCCAGGCGGGTCCGGCCGCCGTGGTGGGCGGTGGCCCTCAGCCTGGCCATCCTGCCGGGCCTGTTCGTCACGCAGAACGCCACCATGACGGCGGCCACGATGGTACGGTGCTTCACGGTTCCGTTCGTCCTCGCGTGGGCGACTTCCTTGCCCGGATGGACGGCTGCACGGTTCGCTGTCGGCGTGGCCACCGGCCTCGCGGCGCAGACGCTGGCCCTCGCGATGATGATGCACGTCCCGCGGCAGTCGGGTCTCACCGTGAACCCGTCGGAACTCGGGCAGGTCGGGTTGATGCTGTTCCTGATAATGCCGCTCCGGAGTGGGTGGATGACCGGCGGCATCCTGGCGACGGCTGCGATGACGCTCGCGGCGGCGGCGGCGCGGGCTCCACTCGTCGGCATCATCGTATTCGCGGTCCTGTCCCGCAGCAAGCGGTGGATCACGTTAGCGGTGATCGTTGTCGGCGTGACGCTCATCGCGATGGCAGCGAAGGGTGAGCTCAAGCGGCTGGCACCCGGGAACATCACCGCGGCAGTTGCGACGCGGGTTGACATCAGCGTGCCAAAGGCTGGCGCGGCCGTGACACTGCCCGTCGGCGTGGAGGACACAGGCAGCCGGTGCGAGCCGCAGGGGTTCAAGTGGCTCGGCTACGGCGCCGGATCATTCGGAGCGACGACCGGATGCGTGCGCCCGCACATTGCTCCGCTGGTCGCGGTGTACGAGCTGGGCGTTTTCGCCGTCATACCCGCGCTGCTCGCGGCCTGGGCGCTCTGGACGCGCCGCCTACCGTGGGCGCTGGCCGTCACACTGGCCGTCGTGTGGATGGCCGTCGAAGAGCCGCTTGCGTTGCCGCAAGGCCACTGGGTACTTGCCGCCATACTCGCGGTGTGGTGCAACCGCTCAAGAATCATGCGACGATGCCCGGAGAGCGGCGGTTCCAACTGCGCGGGTAGTGAGACGCCACCCGGCGCGGGCGAGGTGTTCCCTGCGCGGCGGTTTCGGCATCGTTGGCCGTTTCTAGAGGTTTAGGGGCAGCGAGGCAGGTTTCCCCACCTGAGCGCCTGGAGGTGTTGACGTGCGAGTTCTTCATGTAACGGTCGGGCTGGCCATTAAGTCGGGCGGTCCGCCCAGGGTGGTGGCGTCGTTGATGGCGCCTCTCAGCCGTCTCGGCGTCGAATGCACGATATTCGCTCCTGCTTCAGGATCGGATGCCGGTGAACTGCTGAGGCCCGAAGCGGCCGATGTCAAGCTGTTCCCGTGCGGTCGGCTGGCGCGCCTGTGGCCGGGCTACAGTCCGGAAATGGTGCGAGAACTCAGGGCAACGGTGCGCGGGTTTGATGTCGTCCACATCCACGAACTCTGGCACCATCCGCATTACGCGGCGGCAGTCACCGCACGGCGGGCCCGCGTGCCGTACATCGTGTCTCCGCACGGCACGGTTGGTCCACGGGCCCTGCGGCACAAAGCCTGGAAGAAACGTGTGTACGCCGCCGTGGTGCAGCGACGCCTCTTGCGGGCCGCCGCGGTAGTACATGTCATGACGCCCGTCGAAGCCGTCGACGCTGATCGTTTCCGGGTGGGCGCCCGACTCGTGGAGATCCCGTTGGGGGTCGATCTCTCGGAGTTTTCGAACCTGCCCGCGCGGGGGGTCTTCGAACGGGCTCATCCGGAGACCGCTGGGAAGCGAGTGGTGCTCTTCATGGGGAGGCTCAACGCTGTGAAGGGCCTCGATATCCTCATCCCGGCCTTCGCCAGAGCGGCCAGCGGCCGCGATGACCTCTTCCTGGTGATCGCTGGTCCCGATCGCGGGTACGGGACTGAGGTCGCCCGCCTGATCCGCGATGCTGGTTTGGCCCACAGATCAGCAATGGTCGGCACCCTCAACGGCGATGCCCGGCTGGCGGCTCTCGCACGGGCTGACGTGTTCGTGCTGCCTTCGTACTCCGAGGGTTTCAGCGTCGCGGTGCTGGAGGCCCTAGCAGCGGGTCGTCCGGTGGTCATCACTCACAACTGCAACTTCCCGGAGGTGGCCGCCTGCGGTGCGGGCTTCGTCGTCGATCCGGAAGTCGGGCAAGTGAGCGACGCGCTGGCCTCGATTCTGGACCAGCCAGAACTCGCCAGCCAGATGGGTGCGCGGGCGCGAGCCCTGATCAAGAAAGCGTACACCTGGGAGCGGATGGCGTGCCAGTTTGTGGAGATGTATAGGTCAATACTGGGTGCGGGCCATTGACAAGAACGCGTAGTGGACACGCGTGCCCCCTCCGTCTGTCTATGCAGTGGCTCTGGTAACTCTGGGAAACTGGGCCTGCGCGCCACGTCTCACCGGAAGAATCGCGCCCGCAACTGGGCAAACCCCGGGGAAAGCGGGGGTTTACGGCGGCCTGAGACTGGAGGTAGACTGGATCCTCAGACGGTAGGATGGTAGGAAAGAACCGCGCATCATAGCACACACTCCCCCCTTGACATCAAGAGGGGCTGGTGTGTCTATTTGCGCGGGTTTAAGTGTAAACACCCAAAGCGGCGCGTCGGGTCACCGCCATGGACCACGAGTAGGAATCGGACTGGAGGACAGCTTACTCGATCAGGCAATGATTGAGTGGGTGGGCCTTCCAAATGTCCATTCAGGTGGGCCTGACCTGAGCAGATGCACCATAAGGAGGGCACGGATGGCTGAGACTGGCACCATCCGAACAGCGCGGAGGGCGGGGTTGGCCGCTCAGAAAGGTCGACCTCTCAGCAAAGAAGAAGTAGAGGGGCTCGTGGACGCTGTGAAGTCAGATCTTCGTGAGTGGTTCAAGGACCAACACCGGGAGCAGCTAGGTCTGACGCCGGAGGCCCTGAATTCGATTATTCGTCACTGAACGAACATACATCGTGATCACGAAGCGCGGCACCGGTGCGAGATAGCAGACCGGTGCCGTTTTCTTTTCCAAGGAGCTCTTCATGGCGTTCGGGTATGGCCGCGATTTTCGGGTGCTGGACCTCCGAAACATCAAAGACGTAGATGAACTTGAGCGAATCCTCATATCAACGGAAGTCACTGAGGAACCGGCACGACGGGTCTGGAGCCTGCTGAGGCCAATCTGCCGCGGGGCCGTCATCGAGCGCGACTACATCGATCTGGACTTCCGAGCGGGATTCGCCCGTTTCCACTATCTCCGCCATCGTGAGACAAACCGACGTTGCACGCGTATCCACTTCTTCGGGTGCAACGTGAATCGATACAACATGGAACGCATGCCTCAGCGGACCCGCGACGAGTACCTGGGCTACGTCGTACTCCGGCCGTTGCCAGCGTTTCGGCTTGGGCGAACACTGCTGTCGCCGCGGGTGGCCCAGGCAGCTTTCGGCTCGACCAACACCTACCTGACTTGTAGCGCTTGGTATCAGGCGAACATAGCCGGCAACGCCATGCGGTTTCTGGCAGTGCCGTCAATGGAGCAAGACACGCTGGTTTGTGCATGTGCCTCCGTCGCTTTGTGGACGGTGGCTACGCACATGGCCCACAGACACCCGACGGAGTTTCGAACGTACTTCACTCCGGAGATCACCGACATTGCCACGCGGAACGCTGAGGCTGGCCGATCCATGCCTTCCCAGGGTCTCACCCCACGCCAGATGCTCTTCGCGTTGCAAGAAATGGGGTACGACCCGATTTCGTCCATGCCCAAGAATGCTCGCGAGGCAAGGAACACAACATATCAGTACGTGGAGTCCAGCATTCCAGTATTGGCTGTCATCTTCTTTCCGGGGGTATCCGACGGGCATGTTGTGACCGCCGTGGGCCATGCATTGGATATGGGGATGTCCCCACGCAGATCGAGGATGCGCTTGCAGGACAGACGCTGGATGACCTTCACCAAGCTGTCCGACTACGTCCCATGGTTCGTCGTTCAAGACGACATATCGGGACCTTTCAGGAAACTCGAATTCATTGAATGGGATGCGGCCGTTTCGGACGGCCGGATAACCCAGAAACATGCGGAGACGCTTAGCCGAGCATACAGCTGCCCTGCAGTGCTGGATCGCGGTCAATCATCCGAGCAACTGGTGTTCGTGCAATCCTTGATGGTGCCCCTGCCTGGTGCAGCCACTCTTAGCGGCGACGCCGCCGAACTCCGGGCTCTCTTCGTGTTGAGGCGGTGGTTGCGCCTGATGAACGTCACTCGTCCTGGTCATCTCGTGATACGGACGTTCTTGGAACGCTCAAACGACATCAAAACCACGTACACGCCGGAGGCGAGGGGCGTTCCGGCAAGGCTCAGCCGTGAGTTGCGTAAACACCTGCTATCGCGGTGGGTTTGGGTCGTGGAGATAGCTGAGCGTGGCCTACTGCAGTCGGAAGAATGCATCCTGGGCCAAGTGCTACAGGATTGCTCGGGCCACCCGAAAAGGGACGAGTTCTTGGACCTGTTGGCTTTTGACTTGCCTTTCTCTGTTGCCACCTATCGCCCCGACGGCGAGCCCCGGACCGTTGCTGTGCCCGACTGGGTTCCGTACGGGAGGTATGTGAGAAGTCTGTGACGACGTGACGAGCTCTCTGCGGGCGTGATTGGCACCTTTTCGCTGTTCCGATTGCCCCAACCCTCGCCTCTCTTCTGAGTTCGCCGATACCATTTCGCAACAAGCTAGGGCATGGGCCGTTCGATACCACTACGAACGAGGTCCAGAGCCTGCGCCTGCCCCATCAAATACTGGTGGACCGTGCAGGAGTCGAACCTGCCGCCTGCTCCTTATGAGGAAGCTGACCCGCCCCGAGTCCTCCGGTCCAGTTGGCCCCACTAGCCACGCCGCACGCCCGCAGGCTGAAGTGCAGCCAGTAGGACTCTCGGCGCAACCGTCGTATCTCTGCCTGCTGTGCCGCGATGCGGGCGTAGGCGTCCACACGAGAGTCTTTCGTTGCTGACATCAGCATCCCGACAATCCGTTTCGATACGCTCCCTCGCCACTGGGGAGGACTTGAACCAGGATGGTCTTTGTCAGCACCCCGGAGGGCGCCCACCACCATCGCGTTCAACCTCGCCCCGTCATATGGAGTTGTCATAGCACGCTCCTCACGCGAATGACCGTTCCGCCACCGTCTCCCTGTTTCCCCTCTTACGATGAGGTTGTCGCAGAGTTTTCTCTCGGCTATGGCGAATGGCCCCCCAGACGATGATTCTGGTAGCAGGGGCGGGATTTGCACCCGCGACCTCTGGGTTATGAGCCCGGCGAGCTACTACTGCTCCACCCTGCGTTGACGACCACCCTATTCTACTATCCCCTTACCACGGAACATGGCTCTCGAAAGCGACAGGCCAACCAGTAGCCAGAAGGCATCGCCAGCGCGGTCCTGAATCAACGCGTGAAAACCGATGCCTACCAGAGCGAAGATCAACAGCAGCGCGAGTAGGGTCCGGGCAAAGGTCCGGCTGGCGCTCGGCGCACACCAGAGGCGGACGGCAACCGCCAGCAGGAACAGGGAATATAGTGCTGTGCCGATTGCGCCACCCATCGACATGAGCCCGAGCCAGAACGTATCCGTGGTTTTCCCCATGTCTGTGAACCCACTGCCTGTTATCGGGTCAGCCTTGATGCTCTTGATGATGCCAGATCGGAATACCTTGCCAGTATCGGGGGCGTAGCGTGTGCTCAGGTACGCACCTACATTTCCTTCAGCAAGTGAGGTGAACCCACTTTCAGTACGGCCAGCGGCGCCCGGAAACACTAGGCCCATCAAGAGCCAGGTCACGACTCCTATGGCCGTGGCCGCTCCAATCGTCAACGTGCGCCGTCGAAGTGTTCCAGGCCACAGGAGCCACAGGGCAGGGAACAGGAACGCGACACCACCGTAGAACACCTTCGACCCACTCAAGATGCCCGCAACGCTAGCTGCAACAATCGCGAGCGCTGGCCAGATCCACCCGCGTCGTGTGTGTAGGGCCGCCGCAGCACAGCCGATAGCGAGCACGGCAAACATTCCGAGGGTGGAGAGTTGGGGCATGAAGGCCGCAACGCGCCCGCCCTTGATGATCGAGCGAAAGTGGGCACCACCGGTGTTGTCATAGAACTGCTCCAGCACAGCGTTCGCCACGGTCGCAGGCCCAGGAGTGACCTGGCAGACGGCGACGATGGCAGCCGCTATCACTGTGCAGAAGATCAGCCGGCGAGCAAGCGGCGAGGGCAGGCGCACGTTGAAACCGATGACAAGCCAAAGCAACGGCCGCAGGTAGCCGTCCGTAGCCGCAACGATACCCGCACGATTAGAAGGTGGCATGTCAGACCAACTCAACGCGGTCTGAAACACCAGCCAGACGTAGAACGCAACGTACAACCAGAACGGTAGTGGAAGCCACAGGTGTCCATTGCGCCACGCATGGAATAGAAGGAATACCGCACCAATCGGCAGTAGAACGTGGTCCAGGCGAAAGCCGGGACGCCCCGCCAGCCAGGACACATCAGGGAGGGGGAGATACGGCCCAACGAGCGTCAAGGCAAGAAGGCTGGCCGTGATGCCTGTTGCGAGACGGCCCTGCGAGGTGTTCAACCAACTCGGCTTCCCTATCGGACGAGCGCTCGGCCGCCTATCGGTGTGCCGCCAACGAGGTACGACGGGAACGGCCGGCGCGGATGCTTCGCCACCCAACGCTTGCGGGCCGTCGACATGGCGATCCGCACGGCCATCGTGCGCGCTGCCTCACGCGTCGCAGGGCGGGACTTGCCGATCTTCCCCGTCGCTACCCACTCCCGCTCCAGCCGGGAGATGTTGATCGAGACCGTCTTCCGTGAGAACCCCTGGCGCATTGGCATCGCGGAACCCCTTTCTCCACGTCAGGATAAGAGCCGCACCCATCAGCCCCACAGGCAGCGTCGATCGACTCCAGAAAGACGCTCCGATGATGGCCGCGGCGATCACGATTCGGTAGCGCATGTCAGCGACTCCGTTTCAGGACCGGCCTCAGCAGGTAGGCCAGCACGACCACGCAGAACAGCAGCCCGCCGCACAACGTCGGGACGCGCTGCCACATCGGGAGCTGATCGTTCGCCCACGCCGCGTACACGCAGAAGCCGCCTACCCAGAGGCCCACGGCGGAAAGCAGGAGCCGGTAGCTAGCGTCAACCATGCGGATGCCCCTCTACGGCCTCTCCAGCAGCATGACACACGATCTCAAGTCCCGTATGAGCAGCCTGCCAGTGTCGAGTACGACCGCGTTCCGTCCAGAACCGCTGGTTGCAGACACTACCTTCTTTGTCTACGGCGCGAATCTGACATACCCAGAGTTTGAGTCGGTTCAGCATCAGGCTACCTTTCCGCGCCCTCAGCACCCGTTACGTGAGGCCGGTCCACGCTCTTCCATTGCTTCCAAGTCAACCCCACTGCCACGAACGCGAAGTAGGCCGCGCCAACGCAGAGGACAACGCGGAGCCACACTTCGGCGATCTCTACGGCAGCGAACGTCGCGCCACCAGATGCGAACGCCGTGATGAGAATCTGGAACCGATCTAGCGCCGCGTTAGAAAGTCGTTGTCTCAGTGCCTTGCCTTTCATGAGCATGGCCTTTCCTTACTCGTAAACAGCCTCACGGTGGGGGAAGGCTCGGAAGGCTCTGGCGCCGATGCTAGCCCCATGCCTATGTAGGACACGGCCAACACGGCGGCGACGATGCCAACTGTAACTAGGGTGAAGATGGAAGGCGTCCAGACAAAAGGCAACGTGTGAATGGTGTCCGCTACGCCAGACTTCGCCCAGTAGAACCCTGCACCGATGGCTAGGCCAGCGACAAAGGCGACACAGCATGGCGGCCAACATCGTGACTTCATGGCCGCCCTCATCGGCGCGCCTCGAGTACCTGCGCCATGCGTTCCTGCACGCGCCGCTCGATCTCGGAAGAAGGTATGCCCTGGCGCGTCCAGCGGATCGCCTGCCAAATCGCCCATGCACCCCACCTGAGGCCGACGATCTCATACCAGAGCTTCAGTAGCATTGTGACTACCTTTCGATTGCTTCGGTCGATACGCCGCGGGCCGTGACCACTTCCGCTGAATGTCTGCCCACTCAGGACGGCGCGCATCGTCGGCGTTTCGGTAGACCTGAGCGAATGGCAGGAAACCAAGTCTGTAGACGACCTCCAAACGACGCTCAGCGTCCACTGGCGTGTCATCGCCGTACCCGATCAGCACAAAGCACCGCTTCTGATCGATCCGGAAGTCGGCCAGGAGATCAGAGGCGCGCTTGAGCGACGGGAGTTGGGCCCGGGAATCACAGGCAAACCATAGCTCATCAATTCCCATCGCCTGGAATCCGGCGACGTGCCACTGCTTGAGCAACCGAGCGTCAAGGCCGCCTGCGAACTTCGCATAGTGTCGCTGTCTTGCGAGCATTGCGAAGACGGCCTCGATGTGACCTCGGGAACAGGCGAGCAGGTTGTTGTCCTGAACGTTCCAACCATCACGGATCGGCAACTCTCGAAGACGGCCCTCTCGATCGGGCACAAAACAGAAGGCACAACGACGCGGGCAACCGCGGGATGTGATCACCATCCCAGCTTTGAGAAATCGCCCTGGCACGAACTCATCGCCGGGATCATCGAACGCCGGACCGCCAATCTGAACATCGGAGTAATGCTGCGCCCATGCCTGCTGAAGCCGCTCGCCCTCAGCACGATCCCAGGAGAACGTAACACTCACCAGTACCGGCATATCCTCGGGCGGCCGGAACATCGGCGGATCCCCCACGAACGCTAATTCATCCGAAGGTGTCTGAGACGTGCGGGACGGGAAAACCCTGATCATGGCTTCCCAACCTGGAGTGTCCATATACGGCCATCAGCCGCCGTCACCATCGGCAGATATTCTCCTGTCCTGCCAGTGTGAAAGAACGCCACACCGGGGCCTAGGTCGCCTTGCCACCGAAACGCCTCGTATGTTGCAGCGGGGTCGTTGTACGGGCCGAGAAGTGTCACAACGATCTCACTGGAACCCGATGATATCAGGCGGAGCGATTCGTGGTAATCCAGCAGAATAGGCACACCGACGTTCGTTCCCACGCCCTCCATCGTGTACGGAGAAACGACGCGCTCAACGTTTGAGCCCTGCGTGAGCGTCACCGCCCAGCTCACCGTCGCCGCGGCCCGCACGACCAGCCGCTCCCCCGAGGCCACGACCAGCGCAGGCAGGCACAGGTCGTCGTGGCCCACCTGGTAGCCGGTGATCGTCGTACGAGGCTGGCCGCTCGGCTGGAGCGCCTGAGTACAACCCGCGGGGCTCACCAGCGACACGTCGATCAGACCGGTGCCGAGAGAGATAACCTCGGCGCGCAGGAACCGGCCTGAGTACAGCCCGAGTGGTGGAGAAATGAAGGAACCGGTGCCCACGTACTCCCAGACCGCGGAAGGAACGGTGGTTGGAGTCGGCGTGGCTGTCGCCGTCGGCGCTGGAGTCGCCGTTGACGTGGGCACCGGTGTAAGGGTAGGCGTAGATGTCGGAGTCGGAACAACGGTAGCGGTCGGTGTAGCCGTCACGACGACCACAACCGGCGTGGGCGGATCCCCGGGTGTCGGCGTAGCGATGATCTCCACAACCCACGGCGTCGACTCCGGGCCTGGCACCGGCGTCACCAGCACGTAGCGCACGATCGGCGTCGGTGTTGGCAGCGGCTCAGGTGTAATCGTAGCAGTCGGCTCAACGGTTGGAAGCGGGACCGCGGTGGGCGCCGGCGTTGGCTCGTCAGGCGGCACCGGTGTGTTCGGCACCAACGTGGGCGTAGACGTGATCCAGACGGTCATAGCCGTCGGCGTAGGCTCGGGCGTCGGTGTGGGCACCACCGCGGGAACAGCCGCCTCACCCTGAGTGAAGAACCAGAACACGCCGACCAGCGCCACGATGGCCACGATGCCCGCGGTTACGAGGCGCGACGACATTCCGCGTGGCGTTGGTGCTCCGGCTGGCGATGGCGTGGCGGGTTGCGGTCGAACGGGCGGGATGGTCGTCATCGCTGCTCTTGTTCCTCTTTCGTTGATTTCAACGTGCGTCACCGTTCACAAGCGCGATCCGTGCTGCCGCGTAGTCGGGTGAGAGCATGTACGGTTCGTACACGTCCGGCAGATGCCCGCGCAAAGCGACGCGCGTCAACGCCGATACGAGCAAACGCTGTTCGCTAACCAAATCGGGCGTGAACGGGCTCGACACCCGCCGCTTACGAATCCGCGTTCCCCACGGCTCCAATAGGCCCCAACCCTTCTGCATCTCTTCTGGTGCCAGCATCCCCTTCGGTGCGAAATAGAAGCGCCTGTTCCCCATGCCGCGATAACGCCTGTGTGATTTCTTCTGGTCGGCTCGCCAGTCCGCCCGAGACACCTTGCACTCAACTACAGTCGAAAATCCGGCCCCGAAGCCGATCACGTCGGGTATCTCGTCGGCGTAGGTTGTCAACTCCCGAAGCACCACCTGGCATTTCTGCGAACCCCATAGCCACCGCTCAGCGCGTTCCACCAATTCGTCATGCAGATCCGACGGCACTACACTCCCTCACCTTCCTGTCGCTTCATGTGGTGGCTAGTAGCCTAGCCAGTTCAACACGGCCCGCAAGCTGTACCATTCACGTCGGCCCATCTCGGCATCGAAACTGGTGCCATCGTTCTCTTCGTCCATTGTCACTGTGGAGCATGAAGGTGTGATCCCGTGCTCGGCCAGTATCTGAACGGCATGACGCCGCGAGATGTTTTTCGGCAAACACTCTGCCTCAATTGTCATGGCTACGTTTCAGAGCCTTCTGTCTGATCGAGCGGACGCGGGCGACCCTCGAGCCACATTCCCACGGCGATTGCTGTCCCAGCGGCCCACCACAACCCGAGCCACGTCCACCAACTCCAGGCGTTCGCGAGCACGGCGAAAACGCACAGACATGCCGTGAGAACAGCCCAGCCGATGCGAAACACGATTAGCTTCACTGAGCCTGCTCCTCAATCTCGCCCATCGTGCGGAGGTGGTCTAAGGCCAACGAAGCCCCCAGCCCGGTCGTCGCCACCGACGTAATCACAGGCAGCAGTTCAAGGATGAGCTCTGTCGCCGTCGAAAGCATCTCGGCCCGTCGTTCCCGCCTCCAGCGGCGTTCATCAACCCAGCTTGCCGCCCGTAGCGCCCTGTACCACCGCGGCGCGGGCAGTCCCCCCAACCGTTGGCGTACCCCAACTACTCTGGGCCGACGACGGTACGTTAGACGGTCCAGTATCCACGGTAGAAAGATCAGAAAGCAGACGAGGGCCAGCGTCGAGAGTGCTAGTCGCTTCACCGCGTAAACCGCGCTTCCCGTGCCACGTCGCTGTGCAACTCCGTCGCGTCGAACGCCATGACCTCGCCGATGCCGCGCTCTGGGCGCCCGCGCACCCGGTGACTCTCGCACCATTCGACCAGATACCGTCGCGGGTTGTCTTGCGGCACCCAGAACCGACGCACGATCATCGCTCGCTGGCCGTCTACCAGGACGCCGTGACCCTTCGTGAACATGGCTACCCTACCCTTCTGGGTGACTCTGCCTGACGCATCTCTTCACCAAAGCCGCCTCGCGGGTTACCGCGTCTATCGCCTTCCGTACATGCGCCCGGAACCGCTCCGCACACGACGCTCAGAAGTCAAACCGTTCGTCAAGGAACGCCGTGCCGTCGCCTCTACGCGGTAGATTCACCGTTGCGGTTAGCACCTCGGTCCTGCCCAACCGGCACCCGCACGCGTCGCACTCCCATAATTGCATTCCCGTCCTACCTTTCGTGTCCGTCTGTCTTGCGGGTGGCACGGCGGTACATCTCGTCAAGCGCCTCGATCCGTTTCTCATCGCCTTGCTTGGCCGTCTTGAATCTCCGCGATACCACCCGCCATGCAAGCCAGAAGCCTCCGAATGTGAGCGCGTAGACCGCTACAGGGTCCGTCCACGCATTCCAGCCCGATAACGAATCAGGGTCGCGCTCGGCCATCACACTGATGGCATCGATCAGCGAGTTGATCGTCAGGATAACGACGAAAACGCCCGCACACATATCCAGCACCGCGCTGATGCCGCCCGCTAGCTGCCGTCGGAACCGCATAGCTAGCCTACCTTTCGCGCTCCGCACTTGGGACAGGCGTACCGCTTCTCGTTCGGTAGACTGTGGCAGCGTCACCGCTGTCGTCTTCTGTTGAGTCATCGTCCTGTCCTTCCAGAGTTACCTAGAGCCCCGAACTTCGGAGCCCTACTTCAGCCGGTTCAGGTCATGGCACCCGCCCGATCAGGCCGAGGTCGTCGGGCAGAATCTCCAGATAGATCAGCGTCGTTTGCATCCGGCTGTGGCCTAGCCAACGCTGCACGCGGTTAATGGGAATCCCGCTCGCCAGCCAGTGCCGCGCTGCGCTGTGCCTGAACGTATGCGGGCCGATGCGCTCGCCGCCGGGAACGGTGCCCGCGGCTACACATACCGCCACCGCCTTCTTTACCCACCGGAACACCGTAGAGCGGTTCGCCGTCACAAACGGGAGCGAAGGGTCACGGTACAGCCGCAGGCCCTCCAGCATGGGAAGCAGGGTCTCGTGGATGGGCACCATGCGCGGCCGGCCTCCCTTGCCGTGGCTAACCCGCAACGTCGGCTGCGTTCCGTCTAGGCGCACGTCGGCGGCGCGGACGGCCAGCGCCTCGGAAACCCTGAGCCCAGCTCGCCACATCAGCGTCATCATCACCCGGGCCTGCGGTGTCGGCGCCGCGTCAATCAAGGCCGCGATCTGTTGGGGTTCGAGATACGTGGGGAGAGCCGCGGCGCGTGTGGTCCTACGCGGCATGGTCGTCTCCGCCCGTCTCTGTCGCTTCCGCGTGGCGCACACACTCCGCCGCAGCGATCCCGGCGAAAAAGATGTATGCCGTTATCCCAAGAGCTGCGGGAACGCTAATGCCCGGCGCCCCCGCCTGAACCCCGAGTCCCACACCACCGCCGACGGCTAGGAAGACACAGGCAATTGCCCCGACGACCCACCAGAGCCTGTCTGTCGTCATCGCCTTACCCTTCCGCATGGCCGTCTCCGTCTGCTGCGAAAAACGCATTGAACAACACGAGCATCGCCGCGAAACCGAACACACCCCAGATCGCCACCGTGCCGGCCAGCGGAAGTGGGTTGCCAGATCCGGTGTAGATGCCCCAGTACAAAACACCAGCGCCCCCGCCGATTAGTGGTACGGAAACCCATACGCGCCATCGTCGCCCAATCCTCATCACACGCCCGCCTTTCCGATCTCCCCGAACCGTCGTTGCAACAATCACCTTACACGGAATGGTGCGTTTCGTCAACCCCCGGCCGATCTAGGAGCGCCGTCATCGTTCTTGGGGTGGCTCGTTGAGGCCCACTGCTTGCAACAAAACACTGTCTTTTGGTGCGGGCAGCCACGTCGGCAGGATCACAGCAGCACCAGCGGTGTGTCTCGCTTCACGTAGAGGGGGTGACGCGGCTGGCCGGACTTCGTGAGGCCAAGGTGAAGCGGGTGCCGAAGCCAACCCAGCACTTCTCTGGCCCGTTCCGGGTCGGCGTTGGCTCCCCACGCGGCCACGGTGTAGTCGGCGCGTCCGGCTTCCCATCGGATATGTCCGTCGTTTTCGGGGCCGATGATGTCCACGCCCTGGGCCTCAGCACGCCGCATGTCCTTGGGGTCCGTCGCTCGATAGCCGTACAAGTTCACCACCACCATCCTGTCGCATCCCTCCCGGCGGGCGATTCCCATGCAAACCTTGATGGTCGGGTCGTCAATGCTGGCATCGGCCTTGGACGCGTTGAGCATCGCCCATAGCATGGAGGTCTGACCCGGCCCCCAGTCCCGCCACAACAGGTAGCGATAGCGCCCGTCGTCCGAGAGCACCGCGCCGCCGGTCTGGAATAGCGTCTGCTGAGTCATGGCCTACCTTCTGATCGGCGATGAGGTCGGCGGCCTGCAAACACGATGGCAGCCGGGAAATGACGCCGAACAAGCCACTTTCCATCTCGCAACAGGTCGCTCGGCCTCACATGAGCGCATGATGCCAGCCCACAGGCCGGACAACGGACGCCGGCGAGATGACCGCGCACATACACGAACTCAGGGGGGCCTCCTGAACCGGAACAGAGTTTCATCAACAACCCCCACGCTGGCACATCGTCCGCTGCAACTCGAAGAACTCTGCCGATGGCTGCCACCGATAGACGGCTTGGAGCCCCACGAACGCCAAGCAGACGAGCGCCAAGGCAGCGACCTCTATCCAGAGACGCCAGCCACGTCGGCGGCTCGCGGTGCAGTGGGTAGAATCGCCGGCCTGTATAGGTCTGCATCCAATCAATGCCAACTGCCTGCATCGCTACAGTTCCTCACCTTCTGTCGATTCGCGTTCAAGCAACGATCCGATCAGCGGATCCAGGAGCCACGCCGCCAGATCAAGAATCCGTCCAGCAATCCAGCTCATAGTCCTTCACCTTCCTGTGGCGGCGAATGGGACGCGGAAGAACGCACTCGGGTTCGTGATGTCGGTTCGGTCGATTCGCACAGTGCCGGGAGGCAGAGTCGCCACAAACTCATCCACGCCAATCGTCTCAGTAAGGCCAGCGAACGAGTACCCGTCAATGTAGACTCGGCCACCCGGACTCATGTACGGCCAGATGTGCTCAAGGGCGAATCGCGTCGTTGCGGCCACGTCGACGTCCAGCACGGCTATCGCGATACGGTTGGGGTTCGCTGCAAGATAAGGAGGCAGCGTGTCGAGGATGTCGCCAGCGATCAGGTAGAAGCCAGGTACGTGGCGCCGCTCGATGTGGGGGTGTAGTCTCTGGCGAACCATATCCAGGCTGTTACAGCGGAACCTCCCGCTATGAGCCCGGTCCGAGACAAACGCCGACCGGGACATAGCATCGTGGTCAGGAAACCCGGTGAATGTATCGAAACCCGCAATGGTGCGGATGGGCCGGACTATCTCGTCAAGATGTGCCAGAATCCCCAGCGACGTGCCGCGGGCTACACCGAACTCAACGATACTGCCTGGAACATGCTGCATCTCCCGGAGCTCGCGGTGCCAGAATAGGATCTGCTCGAGCCGCCATGTGCTGATCAAAGCCGGATAGTCGTCGTCCGTTACGGTCAAAACGCTCTCAGTTGGTTCCGCCGCTGCAAGCCGCAACGCCCGCGCTGTACGCATCAAAACTGGAGGCATGAGCTCTCGCACAATGGCTCGATAGTTCAAGACGATCTCCGGTTCTTTTTCCGCTCCAAGTCGTCTCGGTCGTACTTGTCAAGCACCTTACTCATAGCAACGTAGTAGATTCCGATGAGCAGAAACGCTCCCCCTATTGTGGCTATGAAGATTAGCCCGAGACCCATCTTTTGACCTTTTTCGGTTCGTAGCAACGCGCGCTCTTAGTAGCGCGGCCCCACCAGTTTCCAGCCGTGGGGCGCCTCGCTGATCGTCTCTACCGGGGCAACAGGCAGATCCCATCGCCTCCGATACCCCAAACGTCCACGAAGGAGGTTCCCGCTGGGGGCGCGAAAGGATCGGCGTACAGGAGACTCACCGTAACGCGGCCTGTCTCCTGGTCCTTCTCGTACCCATCGATTTGTCCGGATGCCATGCCTGTCGGCCAGAACGTAGGGTCGCGCAGCACGTAGCCCTCGTCGCACTCCATCACCAGCGTCAGTACGGGCACCGTAGTCGGGCCTGTAACCGCGACGGAGTAGGCATACGCGGCGGGCCTTCCGGCCGTGAAGTCTATGCCAGCAACGCCAGGAACGCCGGGAGCTCCGGGAGGGCCGGTTACACCGGCGACACCCGCAATCCCTTCCTGGCCCTGACCGCCCGGAAGTCCGCGGGCGCCAGTCGCCCCAACGTCTCCGGTTTCGCCCTGCCCGCCGGCAACCCCGGCCACTCCGGCCACTCCGGCCACTCCGGCCGGCCCAGCCGCTCCGGCAACGCCCTGAGCGCCTGACGGGCCGACGTCGCCCTGCACGGCCGCTCCTTCGATTCCCTGTGGGCCTACCTGGCCCGCCTGTCCGGCTGGTCCCGGGGCTCCTTCGTTCCCGGTCGCCCCGCGATTGCCCTCACAGGCAATCACGCCGACCACAAGAACGAGCGCCATCGCCATCGCAATCATGAATCTGTGCATCTGGTCCACCTTTCCGCCCTCTCGGGCGACTCGTCTCACCTGTTGCACGCCACTAAGAGCGCGCGTTGCTACGAACCTGGTTTTCCTTTCGTGTCCAGAGCCTTTCGTAGGCTCGCTGCCACTTCCTCACTGATGAAGAGCCGCCAGCCGTCGATGAAACGCAGCCAGCACTTCTTCCTTATCCCCCCGCTCTCCATGTCACACTTTGGGCCTTCCACAGCAGCGACCGCGGCCAGATTTACTGTGGTCGCGCCATCGATCTCAAACCAGATACTCATTCCGACACTCCCTCGCTTTCTGTCGATTCATCCTCGTCATCCGTGCCGCTGTACTCTTCATACTCAGCGTTCATTTGGTCAGCGTGGAGAATATCGATCATCGATGTCCACTCCGGTTCGTGGCGGGTGGGTGCCCGCACCCAGCGCACTAAGTGTTCGTACCGACTGGTTTTGCGGACCAACACTGGTGTTGCGCTTTGCTGAAGAGTATGATACGGGAGGCTGGTTTCATCTGTGGCTTGTGAAAAAGAGCAGCCGACCGACGGAGCTTCGAAGGCGGATGCGTTGCGGCTGAGGCTATGGTGGGGTTCCGGCGTAACATTTGCAATCGGCGTTCTGGCCGTCTTCCTTGGTGTCTTGCCGACCCTTTCCAGACTAGCCGAAGGTGCCAAGTTTGCCAGGAGTGATGAAGAAGTGGCGAAGACAATCGTAGCCGGAATCGCGGTCGTCTTTCTCTGCGGCTCCGGGCTATTGGCCACTTGGGCGTCCGACCGGAAGCCACGATAGGGGATAGTACGATGCGGCTCGTATTCTGGGACCGGCTCCGCAGCAAGATCGACGGCTGGAGCACAATCGGTGGCTGGCTCAGTGGCACTGGCCTTGTGGTAATGGCCGCTGCCTTTGTCGTCGAAA
>SDBU01001563.1_pt1 | contig 32283 bp, 30 predicted proteins | sample 2277071 | NCBI WGS metagenome assembly SDBU01 (sample SAMN10397929, study PRJNA504765) | marine sediment metagenome | isolation source: marine sediment core GS08_GC12, 126 cmbsf | place: Arctic Ocean: Gakkel Ridge, Loki's castle | collected 2008 | reverse complement strand
AATCAGCTCACCACTATTCCTGATTCTTTGGGAGACTTAACAGCTCTAGAAATGCTTGATCTCAATAACAATCAGCTCGCCACTATTCCTGATTCTTTGAGAAGCTTAACCACTCTAAAAGTGCTTTATCTCAATAACAATCCAGGGCAATTCGATTAAGAAAAGGTTGACGCCTAAAGCCCCTAGAAGGCAGTCAGGATCCCAACCCGCCTGCTTACGTTTGATTTCTGTACCACCATCGATCTATCTTGTCTTGCTTTAGAAGGTTAAGATCCATCAGAGGCGACAAAAAAGAGGAAAGTGGTTAAAGACCTAAGTTTTAGCTGTCAAAGACTGATCTATCAGATCGATAAGAGATGCCAAATCGGTTCACAAAAACGCATATGAATATATTGGATAGGCCTGGAAAGCTAATATTAGTGGAATGTGATGGAAGGGCATACCCAAATAAGCAATGGAGAAAACAGTTCAGCCAAAAGCCCAAAGTTCTCGACAGCAATGAACTTGAAACCTACTGGCCTACCAAAGCAAAACGGAAGCCTAAAGGGCATCACCCATGGGGGATCTAAGGCTTTATTGATGAGGGGGGCAAGCCCCCCTCGTACCCCTGTGAAAAAAACGTCTTATTAGCAAGAAAGTGGCATTTTAACTTTGCTCTGACACAGCTCAACTTCCAAGACACAACCAAATAAGAGAAAATTAAACACGATATATTTAAAAATAAAATGGTAAGGAATTTTTATTAACATCAATCTTTAATAGAATTTTATTTTTTACACAGCCCACCCTAAACCATTGCACAGCAAAAGGTAGCTGTGAAAATTTTTCTTGCATCTTTGATCAAGAAAGGGGTATAGATTGTCGAAAAACCAGGGCTCTCCTATACTTCCATACGTGAACCCCTACGGAGACTATGAATTCAAACACTTCTACTCTCTCTAATCCAGCAACTCTCCCTCCTGCCTTTCTGGAGCACGGGGAAGAGCATTCACAGCTTGCTGATGAATTAGTCTTCCAAGGAGAATACCATCTTCTTCATGGGAACTTAGAAGAGGCTCTTGAGGCCTTCAAAGAGGCCGATTCCATCATTGAGGTCCTCGATCCCTCCCTTTATTACCGAGAAGGGCTTTCCCTTTTTGAGTTTGGTAGCGAAGAGGGGCAAGAACGGGTTCTTCTTTTGGCTAGCAAAAAATTTAAAAAAGCGCACCAGTTGGAGCCCAACTCCATCGACATCCTACAAGCCTGGGGGAATACTCTCACCTTACTAGGAGAGACCCTCGAAGAGCATCACTTCTTCGTCGATGCCAAGGAAAAATATGAAAAAGCCCTGCCTCTAGCCGAACCTTCCGCTACGCTTCTGTGGGACTACGGTAACGTCTGGTACCACATCGGCGTGCACTCCGAAGAAGCGGTCGATCTTCAAAAGGCAATCCAGTACTTCGAAAAAGTCATTGAACAAGAAGTCACCCCATCCGCTGATCTTTGGATCGACCTTGGCGCTACAGCTCTTCTTCTGTCCACAAAACTCAATGATGGAGCGCAGATCGTCAAAGCGGTGAATGCATTCAAAAGAGCTGTCTCCGAGGAAGAGGATTCTTTTGAGTGTTGGAACCATCTCGCTATCTCCCTCGATGCCCTTTATGCATTCACACACGACGAAGACCATTTTATCCAAGCCAATGAATGCTTTGAAAAGGCTTCTAAACTCGCACCGCAGGAAGCAGAGCACTGGACCCAATGGGCTAGATTTCTCTGCGACGGGGCGAAGCTCACAAACGACCCAAAGCGGCTGCGAGATTGCCTTGAAAAATGCCACCATGCCTATGCCTGCGATCCTGAGAACCCTCAAACTCTTACTACCTGGGGCGAAGCTCTTGCAATGCTCGGCAAAGCCACCGAACGCTTAGATCTCATTTACGAAGCAGAAAACAAAGTGACAGAGGCAATACAGCTCTGTGAAGAACACCCTGATGCCTGGTACAGCTTAGGGGTCTGTTTCAGTGCTTTGGGAAGCTATTTCCATGACCAAGACCACTTCTACCAAGCGATTGAAAAGTTTCAAATAGGACTATCGATCGACAGGACCTATGACCACATCTGGCATGAGATTGCAAAAACCTATGTTGAGATTGGCACCTTGGAAGGAGAGATCTTTCCCATCATGCAATCGATCAAATTTTTCAAGAAAGCACTTCTCCTAGCTCCTTCGAGCACTAGGCATGTCGACTATGCGATGGCCCTTGCAAAACTCGGTGAAATGTCTCATGAAAAACCCTACCTAGATGAAGCTATCGACCACTTTGAGGTCGCCCTATCTCTGCAAAGAAATGCAATGTATCTCCACCCCGACTGGTATTTTTCCTATGCCTCGACGCTAGACCTGTTGGGCGACTTCTACGAAGAAGAAAAGTATTACACCAGGGCAATTGAGATCTTTTCTCATGTTCTGATGGTCGACCCCGACTTCCCCCAAATCCACCACCGCCTGGCTCAGGCTTTTTGCCACTTGGGCGAGCTCATGGGAGAGGTCGATTCATTCTACCGCGCGATCCACCACCTACGCTTTGCCCTTAAAAGAGACGAAGACAATGACCACATCATCCTCGATTGGGGGATCGCCATGGTCAATATCTCCCAGCACACTATCGTCAGCACGGATGTCGAACCCCTCATGCTTGAGGCCGAGCAAAAGATGACAAAGGCTGCCAAGCTCGGCAACCTCCACGCCTACTACTACCTTAGCTGCCTCAACTCTCTGATGAAGAAGAATGACCATGCAATGCATTTCCTCATCAAAGCTGAGCACTACAATGCGCTTCCTCCTCTGGAAGAGCTCCTAAGCGACGAATGGCTAGAGGACCTCCGTTCCACCTCTGAATTTTTCTCTTTCCTCGCAGAGCATCCTAACCTGTCATAAGAAACCAGTACACCTTCAAACAAGCGCTCTTCGTGCCAATTTGCTAGCCTCAAAACTCTCCTCGTGATACTATTTTGAAGTTATGAATAAACGCAGTCTCCTTTTTGTCCTCGCATTGACAACCCTTTTTTTCCTAATGAACCAATGGTTCGATTACGGAGGAGGATACGGGGGAGGACCCTCTTCACAAAAAGTCGAAGTGGATGTCATCTCTGGAGCAGGATCTCCCACTCGATTATCCCCCGAGGAAGCCGCAAAATATAACGCCATTAAGCTATTCAAGAACGTAGAGCTCACCGAGTTTTTTTCCCAAGCCGTCCGTGTAGGAGACAACTTTCTTCTCATTGCCCCATCTTCTTCCATACCTGAAGAAGTCTATGTCCCGAGCACAGAAGAAAAGATCACCTCCGCCCGCAGTCTCACCCTTCGCGTCAAACCAGACAATGAAGGAGCACCTGCTCTCTACTCCCTCTATCCCCTTTCTAAGCTCGTCATCCCCTATGTCCCTGAGGTAGACACCTACCGTGGAGATCTTCTCTCCTTTGATGGAGAGCAAATCTTCCACGTTGAAGGGACCATTACGCTGCCGAATCATATCCTCCTCAAACAACAGCCGAGGCAAAATGCCCTCGTCTTCTTTGATTTTAACGGGACGCTATCCCCCTTCGCCTTTTACGACAAAGGGACAAACGGGGTCTACTACCTCAATGGGCTTCCAGGCTTTAAAGAGTTCACTCTTGAGACGTTTCCCCAAGATAAAGAAGTGCAGCAAGAGTTCGCCAATCAAAAGTACTATGTACTAGAAAACGATTACCAGCAGCTCGTCTTCACCAACCTCAACGGAGCTCTTGCAGAGATCAACCTCCCCTTTGCAACAGAAGAAAACACCAAGAGCGTTGTCCGAGAGATCAAATTCAGCAAGATCCTTGCAAGCGAGCAGCCAAGGACCGATTCATTCCCCCAAAACCCCTACTATGTCCCCGAAGGGAATGGAGGCATGAAAAAAGTAAGCACGGTCAATACCGGTGGGTACTACCCCCTCCTTCGAAGAAATATCTTCGGCGGTGCAGGTGAGCCAACCACACGAGTCGACCCCCTCTTCTATGCCTTCAATATCGCAGAGATTGACCAGTCCCCCGATCCTTCCATTTACGAAATCAAACGGTTTGAAAAAGGTCTGATCGAGTTCGAGCTTGTAGAAGGAAACCGCCGGATTACAAAGACCTTCTCTCTTCCTAAAGACTCAGATACGTCCCCCTACGTCCTCGATTTAACAGTCCGAATCGAAGGGGATGCCAGAGGCCTCGCTCTCACCACCGGCGTACCAGAAGTAGAACTCATTTCTGGAAACTTCTCTCCAACACTGAAATACAAAGTCAACCGAAACGACAAGACGAAAATCGAGCAAATCAAGGCGCCTAAAGAGTCGACCTCTTTCTCTCACATCTATCCTAACTGGGTCTGCAATGGAAATGGCTTCTTTGGGATCATTGCCGACCCTCTCACTAAAACAGGACCGGGATTCACCGTGGAGAAAGTCTCCGGACAGCTTCTTCCCACCCGCCTCTCACTGATCGATGCCCAGTACCAACGCTTCCCTGCAGAAAAGTACCCTGGCTACAACTTCACCCTCCCCATCAATGCAAAACAAGGAGTCACTAAGTACAGGATCTTTGCCGGCCCCTTTGCTAAGTCAATCCTGCAAACTCTCGATCGCACCTATGACAACCCCATCACCGGGACCAATCCTGATTACCTCTCTTGCCAGAGTTACCATGGCTTCTTTGCCTTCATCTCGGAGCCCTTTGCGAAGTTTCTCTTTATCCTCCTCAACTTCTTCCACAACATCACCGGGTCTTGGGGGATCTCGATCATCCTTCTCACAATTGCCCTTAGGATCATGCTCTTTCCTCTGAACAACTGGTCAATGAAGTCGATGGCAAAGCTCCAAGTGCTCTCCCCGAAGCTCACAGCCATCCAGGAGAAATACAAAAAAGATCCCAAACGGGCACAACTAGAGACCATGCAGCTCTACAAGAAAGAGGGGGCGAACCCCTTTGGCGGCTGTCTGCCTATGGTGATCCAGCTCCCTTTCTTGCTCGGGATGTTCGATCTACTCAAGTCCTCCTTTGAGCTCAGAGGCGCATCCTTCATCCCAGGTTGGATCAACAACCTGACTGCACCTGACGTCCTCTTCAGCTGGAACTATCCGATCATTTTCTTTGGGAACTCCTTCCACCTACTCCCGTTTCTCCTCGGTGGGATCATGTTCCTACAGCAACGGCTGATGTCGGGAAAGTCCAACAGCTCCACCGGTGCTATCACCGACAAGCAAAAGCAATCCCGCTCTATGGGAAACATCATGACCGTAGTCTTCACTTTCATGTTCTATAACTTCCCCTCTGGCCTTAACATCTACTGGATCTCTTCCACCCTTCTCGGCGTTCTCCAACAATGGTGGACCTCGAAGAAAATCACCACAGCCACTAAACAAACCCCTGTAAAAAAATGAAGGCTTGGGAAGACTTCCTATCCGACTTGGAAACAAGGATAGGGAAGCAAGTGGTCAACCAGTGGCTCCGCTCTCTCACTGTCATCGACTACGATGCCGGCAACCTCTACCTTGAGGCCAAAGACTCTTTTCAAATCGCCTGGTTCGAAGAACATATCCGCAAACTCGCTTCCCAGAAATTACTGCGCAGCAACGGACGCCCAGTAAAAATCTGGTTTGAGAAGTCGACCCAAAAAAGAAAGAAGAAAGCCAAAGAGCTATCTTCCCCACCCCCACAGCTCGAGATCGCTGCAGACCCGATCGACGTAACTTGTTCCTTCACCAACTTCATCACCTGCGAAGAGAGCGAGCTGACCCTACAGTTCTTTAGAGAACTCAAGCCTGGAGCCTACAATCCTATCTATCTCTATGGCCCTCATGGAACAGGCAAGACCCATCTCCTTATGGCAACCGCTAAAGCGCTATCCAAGCAAAATCTCTCTGTCTACTACGTCCACGCAGAGACCTTCACCGAACATGTCGTAAAGGCAATCCGAAGTTCAGAGATGAGAAAGTTTAGAGAGATCTACCGCCATCAAGATGTTCTCATCATCGATGATATCCATGTCTTTGCCCGTAGAGCCGCAACACAAGAGGAATTCTTTCATACCTTCAACACTCTGCACATGAGTGGGAGACAGCTCATTTTCAGCAGCCACCTTACCCCAAGTAAGATGCAAGAGGTCGAACCGAGACTCACCAGCCGTTTCGAATGGGGCATACTCATGCAGCTCTGCCAGCTCCCAAAAGACCGAATGCAATTGGTCCTTGAAAACAGAGCCCGCCTCCACCATTTCCCCTTCCCTGACGCTTTGCGAGACTACATCCTGGAGAACTTCTCCACCTCATCAAAATCGATGATGCGCGCCCTTGATGCATTGATGATCCGCCATCGGGCCCCCTCGCCCCTCACTCCCGAAGGAGCCGAACTACTCCTTGCCGATCTACTAAATGCCGAAGAGAAAGCCCTCCTCACCCCAGAAAAAATTTCCAGCACAACTGCTGCCTACTTTGGGATTCCCCATCAGGACATCCTCGGCAAGTCCCAGTCAAAAGAGTGCTCTTTTCCCAGAAAACTCGCCATGTACATTTGCCGGCAAAAGCTCCGACTTCCCTATCTAAAGATCGGTCATCATTTCAGGCGGGATCATTCCACTGTTATGGCAAACATCCGACAGATTGAGCAGAAAAAAACAACAGAAGAAATAGAATCAGCCCTCGAAGAAATCGATGGCCTCCTCCAATAAAAAAGGCCGCTCTTAGAGCGGCCCAATCTTTAGATTTTGATGAAGCGATCTGCTCCGGGAGGTTGTCCCGGTCCCGGTCCTGGCTGAGGAGGTTGTCCCGGCATTGTCGGCATAGCCTCTCTAGGGACCTCTTGACCATCGCTGATCCTCTTTGCTTTGTCTCTCCACTTCTCAACAGCATCGACAAAGACAGGAGCAAAGCGGCAAAGAGCCTTGGCATCAGTTCCCGGTCCCATTTCGATAACACCGTGCATCAAAATGAGCTCTTCAGGGACAGCGACACCCACGCCCCCTCCAGCCATCTGCCCTCCGAGCATTGATCCCTCAAGAAGAGCTTCGTATAGCTTCAAGCGAATTTTATCATCTTTTGGGAGTCCATCTAAAACGGGAGAGTAGAGATAGAGACGATCAGAATTGGGCTCATAAGTAAGATGAAGGGAAAAAGTATTATCGATCCCCAATATACAAGTATGGTTCTCGTCAAAGGCAAGCCCCTCGAGATTGAGCTCCTTTCCAAATTCCTTCAAATTCTGCTTCGCATTTTCTAGTGACATGTTAGATGTCCTCCTTATCAGTCTATTTTCACCTTTAAGATAATAGTTTCTCAAGGAAAGTGAAAAATAGCAACCAAAAAATTTGCGATTCTCGCTATAGATAGAAGAATGAGGAAAACGATTTCCACAGAAGAGGGAAGCCCCTCTCCACTAGGAGTCACCCAAACAGAAAAGGGGACCAACTTCGCTCTCTACTCCGCCCATGCAACGAGCGTCAGCCTTGGAATCTTTCTACAGAAAAGCGACGCGCCCCAAATCATCCCCATAAACAAAAAAACTGCAGACATCTGGCACATCCTTCTCAAAGACCTTCCCGAAACCTTCTCCTACGCCTACCGCCTCACAGGCCCCTCCCCCCACTTCCAAGAAGAGACCTGGATCATTGACCCTCATGCAAAAGAGCTCACCACATCCCCTCCCCTTGGAAAAGTCTCACCCCCTTTTCCCTTCGACTGGGAGAATATCTCTTCACCTAACCACCACTTCGAAGAGCTCATTATCTACGAGATGCACCTGCGGGGATTCACAAAGGACTCAAGTAGCCAAACATCCCACCCTGGCACATTCCTCGGGATGATAGAAAAAATCCCCTATCTCAAAGAGCTCGGCATTAACGCAGTTGAACTCCTCCCGATTTTTGCCTTCGATGAGACGGCAAACCCTTTCCAGAACCCAACCACAAAAGAAAAGCTCACCGACTACTGGGGCTATTCTCCCTTCAACTTCTTCACCCCGATGAATCACTATGCAAGCGATCCCAACCAAGCAATTCACGAATGCAAACAGCTCGTCAAAGCCCTCCACAAAGAAAACATCGAGATCATCCTCGATGTCGTCTTCAACCATACAGGTGCCTATTTTCGCGGAATCGATAATCCGACCTACTTCCTCCAGGGACCAAAAGGGGAAGACACCAATTACACCGGCTGCGGCAATACCCTCAATTGCAATCATCCAGCAACCATCAATCTCATCCTCTCAGCCCTTCGCTACTGGGCCGAAGAGATGCACATCGACGGATTCCGGTTTGATCTTGCCTCGATCTTTTGCCGCGGAGAAAATGGAGAGATTCTCAAAAACCCTCCCCTCATCGAAGCGATCACCTCTGACCCTATCCTCTCCCGTCTCAAGTTGATCGCCGAGCCTTGGGATTGCGCAGGACTCTATCAGTTGGGCTCGTTCCCCGCAAAAGACTGGGCCGAGTGGAACGGAGCCTTTCGGGACAATCTCCGCCGCTTCATCAAAGGAAGTGACGGTGCCCTCGCCCCTTTTGCCACGCTCATGTCAGGCTCCGCTCCCCTCTTCCCAAACAAGTCTCCCTATCACAGCATCAACTTCGTCACCGCCCACGATGGATTCACACTCCGCGACCTCGTCTCCTACAACGAAAAGCACAACCTCTCGAACGGAGAAGAAAATAGAGATGGAAACAATTCTAACGAAAGCTGGAACTGCGGGGTCGAAGGCCCCACAGACGATCCCCAAATCGAGCTCTTAAGACAAAGACAGATGCGCAATTTCCTCTTAGCCCTCACGATGGCATCAGGAACTCCGATGTTTCTGATGGGAGATGAGTATGGCCATACCCGCCAAGGGAACAATAACTCCTACTCCCAAGACAACGAGCTGAATCACTTTCTCTGGAACCAACTCGAAGAATACAAGGGCCTCCACCGCTTTTTTAAAAAGCTCATCCACTTGCGCAAAAACACCCCCCTTCTCCACCGGAAGGACTTCCTCTCAGACAGCGAGATCATCTGGCATGACGCACGCGGCGAAACACCCGACTGGTCTCAAGAGAGCCGCTTTCTGGCCTATACCCTCATCGATCCCCAAAATAAGAAAGATCTCTACCTTGCATTCAACGCGGGCCCAGAAGAGATCAGAATTACCCTTCCATCAGACAAGCAATGGAGAAGACTCATCGACACCTCCCTCCCCTCACCTGAAGATTTCAAAGAGACTGGCCCATCCCTCGAAAGGACTTATCGGCTCCCTTCTCATAGCGCACTCTTACTAACGAGCTAGCGAGATTAAGAAATCTTTGCCTTAGAACTCCTACTAAATGGCCCTCCGATTCTGCGACGGGTCAAGCTCTGCGCGGAGAATGTGAGGCAATCCCTTTGCCCATCCAGGAATTTGCGTCGGATGCCCACTGTTATCTTCAACGAGATGACGCGGTGTCTTCTGCTCGCTATTCAGAATACTACCATCTGCACCATTAGTGACGAGCCAGTGAACTAGGTCTCCTTTTTCATGTCTACAGGCTAAATGGAGAGAGGTATCGCCGTTAGCATCCAAAGCATTGATATCTGCTCCTGTCTGCAAGGCAAATTGAGCATCCTCAAGACTAGCGCTGATACAGGCCAAATGAAAAAGAGTGTTCCCGTTTTGTACATTCTTTCCTCCTTTTTCATGAAGCAAACGGATGATCTCTTCATCCCTTCTATCAAACGCATAAAATAGGGGAGTCCTACCATCGTAAGTCTCTGCATCTACATTCGCTCCAAGTTCAAGAAGCAAATGAGCCAATGCCCAGTTCTCTTCCTTACACGCATGATGGAGAAGAGTCTCGTGCCCAAAATCGACAGAGTTGACATCTAGTCCACCTTCAACCAAGGAATGAGCCAAGTTGAAGTAGTGATGGTTGCAAGCCTGTCGTAGAGCTATCCAAGGAGTGATTTTTGCGCTTAATCTAATCCCGGCAATTAAAAGGGGTGAGCCAACTACCCGCCAAAAAGCCTGTCCTATTCGAATTCTCACAGATCTATCCTCAGGTGTAGAGTCGCTGCGACAAAGATCTACAATGAGCAACGTAGCGCCAGATAACGCCGCCCCAACCAGCATGTATTGGAATGGAAACAGTGTATTAATTTTGGTAACTAGTTTATCCAGATCTCCAAAACTCGAAGCATCTAACGCATCCTCAGATTGCTTAGTTTTCTTAATAGAGAGAAAAAAGGAATCGATTTTCGAAAGAGCTGACACATAAGGCTTTAATTGCTCAATACAACTCAGAGCCATCCACTTCAGTACGATGACTCCAGTCAATGCGACACCAGTATAGGAAGCGGATTTTGCTAAAAGATAGCGACAATCAGAAGTTCCGCTAACATTGCGAAAGGTATTCGATATACGCGTTCTCGTCTCAAAATCATGCATCGCAGCACTAATTTTACGCCCTATCCAGAACACTCCTATAGTTACCACTATAGGTTTCACCACTGTTTCAGTGACAAAACCATAGCGCAGCTTTGTTAACGTCATTCATAGTTCCCTCCAGAAATTTTTTTGCGGTAATACTCTGCTCCCAATGGGTTTTTTTTCAATCATTTTTATACTTTTAAGTAGGAAGCAGCTTTTCAAGCTCTCCCGTTGCATCTCACAAATGGGTGTGTTACTCTCCCCGAAATTATGGTAAAACGAGCCCTTCTACTCATCACACTTCTACTTAGTGGTTGCGGACAAAAAACGATCGTCCCGCTCATCTCCACCATCTTTGTGGACCCCATAGAGACCCCTCTTGTTGCCATCCAACCAGTGGAAGATCTCATCCACTCTGGGCTCTCTGCTAGAGTGACGAGAGCCTTCACCGAATCCCTCATCAATAGACTGCAGCAGAAAAAGAGAATCTCATTCACGCAAAATGCTAATGACTCTTCGAGCCTCTTTTCAGTTGCCATTCAGCTGGTTCAACACCATGAAATGGGGATGGACCCCATTGAATTAACCATGAGCATTCATTTGAAAATTCTCGACAATCGAACGGGAACCCCAACAGTCCTCTTGCAAGAAGTGCTGCAGCATACTACACTGCTCAAAGAGCCCCTATCTAAAGGAGAGATCCTCTCCTGGAAAGAGGAAAGTTTTCGGATCAGTTCCTTAGGGCTCGCCTATGCAAAACTTTCGCGCGAAATTGCCTTGAGAATTGAAGACTATATATTGCTTGCAACGAAGGGATAACCAAACATGGTGCTATTTGTCGCGATCTGGGCTTTTACTGCCAATTGGCTCGCTTACAATAAAGGGATCTACCACCTTCCCAAGATAGCGAAGAAATCGATCCCAAGGGTCACCTTTCTCCACATCCTCGCTTCTTTCGGATTGTATCTTGCCTTCTCTTTTCTTCTAGCGCCGATCATTGTAAAGGGAGTGAAGTGGCTCGTCCTCCAAAATAATCCCAGCCTCACTTCTCTACCTATCCCCTACCTCATTGGGTTGCAGGCCATCTTCATGACCATTGTTTTTCTCTTAGCAGCGCTTTGTCTATACGAAATTGATGGAAAGGTCTTTCGAAAAATTTGGAAGGATAAAACCCACCCTCATGCTTACCCCATCGGATTTGATTTTGGTCTCGGAGTATTGCTCTGGTTTTTGAGCTTCCCCCTCGTCACTATCTTGAGCGAAGTGAGCGACTTTATAATCGAAGCATTTTTCGGGGTCCATTCCTATGAACAAGCCGCTGTCCGCTTCTTCAAAGCAGCGGTTAGCGCTCCCTCTTCCCTAATCTTTGCCTTTCTCTCTCTTCTGATCCTCGCTCCTTTAACCGAAGAGCTTCTTTTCCGCGGAGTGCTGCAAACATTCCTTAAGCGGCACCTCGGAGTAAAGGCAGCGATCGCCCTCTCTGCCCTTTCATTTGCCCTCTTCCACTACTCCCCCTCTCAAGGCCTGGGAAATATCACTCTGATTACCTCATTCATCCTCCTGGGGGGATTTTTAGGCTTCGTCTACGAACGACAAGGCTCACTTTGGGCCTCGATTGGTCTACATATGACTTTTAACGGCGTCAGCGCCATCCGCATCCTCGTTTCACCGGAGCTCCAATGAAAAAAATTCTCTTCTCCCTTCTCATCACTGTCCAAGCCTTTGCCGGATCGATCGGCGAGGATAACAATGCCTTTGCTTTTTCTCTCTATTCCAAAATCGAAAAAAGCGATGAGAACGTCGTCTTTTCTCCTTACAGCATCTTCACCACCCTCTCTCTTCTCTATTTTGGTGCAGAAGGACAAACCGCAGAGGAGATAAAAAAGGTCCTCCACCTCTCTGCTACAAAAAGGCCTTTCCTCGATGCCTTTGCTACATTGCAAAGTGGACTCACCTCAACTGGAGACAATGGCTACCGCTTTACCCTTGCAACGGGCCTCTTTCCTAATAAGGGAACACAGTTCACAAAGACTTTCCGAGAAATCGCCGTCGGTGATTTTCATGCAAAGATCCAAGCCCTCGATTACGATCTCCCACAAAGCGTCACCGATACAATCAATGACTGGATCTCAGAAGAGACAAATGGATACATCCCAAACCTGATTCACAAACAGGACATCAATACCGCAACACGACTAGTGATTGCGAATGCCCTTTTCTTTGAAGGGGCTTGGATGTACCCTTTCCCCAAGGAGATGACCCGCAAAGGCACCTTCGTCTCTCGCCGGGGCTCATCCCACCAAGTGGAGATGATGAGGCAAACGCGCTCCCTTCCCTATTTTTCAACGGATGATGTCGAAGGCCTTTTTCTCCCCTTTGCTCGCAATAGCATCCACCAGCCCCAATTGCAGCTCCTCATCCTCTTACCAAAGAACAATGGATCGTTTCCCAAGCTCACACAAGAAAACCTCGAGAACTGGCAAAGCGAGACTCGTTCCCTCCTTGTCTCAGCGCAAATTCCTAAATTCTGTTTCTCGAAGCGAATTCTACTCAATACACCGCTCAAAGAACTCGGCATGAAAGACGCCTTCACCTACCAGGCTGATTTCTCTAATATCAATGGGATGAAAGATCTCTTTCTTAACAAAGTGCTTCATGAGACCTATTTCTCTCTCGATGAAAAAGGAGTCACTGCAGCTAGCGCAACAGCAGCCATCCTGGACGTCACCTCCTTTTCCCCAACTGATGAGCCTCCCATTCCCTTTATTGCCGACCACCCATTCCAATTCCTCCTTCTCGATTCCCATTCAGGAGCTATCCTCTTCATGGGACAAGTCAACCACCCAGCAAAAGAGTGCCATGAAAATTGAGTCCTTTGGAGCCTCCGATGTCGGCCTAATCCGTCTCAACAACGAAGATGTCTGGGCACAAATACCTACCCTGAAATGCTTCCTCCTTGCAGATGGAATGGGAGGACACAGAGCCGGCGAAGTTGCAGCCAGTGAAACAATCCTCTATCTCTGCAGAAAAATCAAAGAGACCGCGAAACGGGCCCCCTCTTTAGATGAATGGCCGGAGATCATCCGTCACTGCATCCAAAAAGCCAACGAATGGGTCTACAACCTCGCTATCACAGACAAAGACAAAGAGGGAATGGGAACGACCCTATGTCTCGCTCTTCAACTCGATCACACCCTCCTCTACGCCCACGTAGGAGATAGCCGAATCTACCGGATCCGCAAAGGGAGAATCACACCCCTTACCCGCGACCACTCCCTACGCAGTGACCTCATCGCTAAAGGAGAGCTCGATGAGGCTCTCGCTCCCTCCTTTCCCCTAAAAAACGTGATCACAAGAGCTATCGGCACTCAAAAAATGGTCACCCCAGAGATCAAGACCTGCCCTGTAGAGTCCGAAGACCTTTTCCTACTCTGTTCTGATGGACTCACAGACCCCCTCGGCGATGAAATGATCCTGGCAACGATTGAGGAAAATGAGACCCTAGAAGAAATGACTAACGATCTGATCTTCAAGGCTAAAACAAGTGGTGGCGACGACAATATCACACTCGTTTTCTTCAGAGTCACCGACTGATCTTTCATTCCCTGAAATTCCCCAAGAATGTTATCATATCTTCTATGGAAAGACTTTTTTTTGATCACAATGCCACAACCCCCATCGACCCCAGAGTCATCGAAGTGATGCACAAAGAAATGAAGATGGGTCCCTCCAATCCCTCGAGTATTCACAGCTTTGGAAGGGCTGCAAAAGGGCGCCTGGCAAAAGCCAGAGAAACGATCGCCGCCTATTTTGGGAAACGCCCCAAGGAGTTCACCTTCACCTCCGGAGGAACAGAATCGCTCCACCTCGCCATTCTCGGCCTTGAACCCAAGAGACACATCGTCACCTCTTCCATCGTCCACGCAGCGATCTCCCGCCTCCTCGACCACCTCAAAACAAAAGGACTCGAGGTCACCTACCTCCCAGTCGCCCCCTCAGGTCATGTCTCGCCCTCAGACGTCGAAGAATCCTTAAGACCCGATACCGACATGATTATCCTCAGCGTTGCTAACGGTGAGACAGGAATAAAAACTCCCATTCATGAGATTGCTGCCCTCGCAAGTGCCCATAATATTCCCTTCATCGTCGATGGGGTAGCCCTTCTCGGCAAGGAGACGTTTTCCATCCCTGATGGGGTCACCGCGATGGCCTTTTCCTCGCACAAGATCCACGGCCCACAAGGAATGGGCCTTCTCTATCACCACAAGAAATGCACCCTTAAGCCCCTCTTTTACGGTGGCGGACAAGAGTCCAAACGCCGAAGCGGAACTGAAAACCTCGCTGGAATCATCGGCTTAGCAAAGGCGATCGATCTCCTCAACGATGAGCTCCCCTCTGCTACAGAAAAAATGGAATATCTTCGAGATACGTTTGAAAAAAAACTTAAAGAACTGATCCCAGGAATTCAGATCATCGCCCCAGCGCCCCGTCTCCCCAACACCTCAAGCATCACCTTCCCAAATACCGACGGAGAAAATCTTCTGATACAGCTCGATATGCAGGGTTTGGCCGCAAGTATGGGCTCCGCCTGCTCCGCAGGCTCTCTCGAGCCCTCAGGAGTTCTATTAGCGATGGGCCTCTCTAGAGAAGAGGCCCTGAGGACTCTGCGTTTTTCCTTCTCCCGCTTCACCACAGAAGAAGAGATCGACAGAGGATCTAAGCTCATCGCCAGTGTTTACGATGCCACCAAAACGATGAAAAAGGCTTAATCTCGCTTCGGTCCACCACAACAACACCGGCCACAGAGACTGCGAACCTCCAACTCACAAGCCTGAGCAAACAGCCCTGTAAATACTGCCGTAGAGACCGCTCCTATTGTTAGATAAAAAACATTGAGTCCAAAGCTATTCGGACTCATTTCCCACAGTCTGCCTGCTTCGTATTTTAGTTAACTTGCAACACTGCCACAAAAATTTCCTATATCCGATACAATTTGCATTACTTACCTCCGATTCAGTTAAGTTTTTTAGCTTCGATTCTAGTACTACTTCCCGCCGCGTGCTCGACCAACTGCTCGTCTAGCGGCATCTGCAGCGGACCCTGCCAGAGAAAGCCTTCTGTCTAATCCTGCTACGCCTTCAGGATTGGCATAAGTTCCACTCCTTAAACGACGAGGAGAGAATGCGTCATCACCAGAATCTCCACCTGAAGAAGACCCACCCTGAACGCCATTCTCTTCTCTAACTGAGTTAGGAGCTGAGCTATCTTCCCCACCACGAGCTTTTTCTCTTACCTGTCTTCGGCAACAAAAAAAAAAGCGTCTTGCTATTCGAGAGCAGGTAGATCGTACACCCCCCGCTTCACCATAGTCATGAGCTGCAAAGTGTCTTCTTCGAGGAGCAGGATTTGAGCTTTCAGCGCCATCAGGAGCTTCTTCACTTACTTTTCTGAAGCAACAAAAAATGCGATCGAATAATCGAGAGCAGCGGGTTCGGGGATCCCTCGCTTCATGAAAGACAGGGGTTCCTATGCCTTTGACCATGACCCAAGCTCTCCTCCCTATGACCAATCCTTTCTCCTCACCCTGAGCTTGTTTGCTCACCAGCCTTCGGCAAAAGAAAATGCGACTTGCTATTCGAGACCAACAGGATTGTATTTTTCTTTCTTCAGAAGCCTCAGACCCTGAATCAGAAACTCTTTCAGCACCAACCTCTCCTCGCTGACAACAGCGACCGATAAGGCTGCTTCCTAGCCGGTATGTCCCCTTGGCAATTAGGGCAAGAGTAGCCGTTGCTAGAATTGATACCACTACTGAGACAGAATTCGAGTATTCCTCGAGAGTCTCAGCGCAAGCGTCTCCACAGACTTCACGAAGATCTACTTCACTAATATATCTAATACTTTCTTGAGACAACTTTATAGCGCTGCTCCAAACATTTTGTATACTCATTATAAATTCTCCAAAACTAAATTAATACTCATTAACTACTTCTTACTAATTATAGAGTTTAACTCTATTTGAAATTTTCCGCCATCATTTATTCTCAAAGCAGAGCTTGCATAGGACTTTGTATTACTCTTGTTCGTTTCTCCCCTTGCAATCCAATAGTAAAGGGGAAGTTTGATCCCTTCGAGAGATTCAACGGGGAGGGAAAGATTCTCCTTTTCCTTTTGAAATAATAAATACAAGGCGCTTTTTGCTTTTTTACAGGCTTCTTCGTTCTTTCCGAGGCTGAACAGTTCGCTCGCTTTAGCCACCTTAATCGCTCCTTCTATCAAAGTTTTGTATTGCCCATTGATTTGCCCTTGTTGATATTTTCCTATAACCACGGGTAGATTGAGAATTCCAAGAGTCTGACTAATGGACTCCACTGCTTCCTCAGGTTTTTCGAATTGAAATTCTTTAAAAATTGCATTCAAGGAAGCCATATCCCCTTCATACTCAAAGGGCAATTGGAGAGAGAAGCTCCTCGGCATCGAATCCACTTGAGGCTCATCATCACTTTGCAAATCAACACGTCTTTGTATAGTAGGAGGCTTGGAGGTGCACCATCCAAGTACAGAGAGGGCTATAGCAGTTAGAGCGAGTCCCCCAAAGACTATTCCTGTCATAATGCGCTGCTCTTCATGCCACTCTTGGAGTTGTTGGGCTCTGGTAACACCAGTAGAAAAAAGACTATTAAAAATATCCACGATAGTATCCTCATTCAAACAAACTAGGTGAGAGTACTCTGCTTTTTATTTTTTTTGCTAGGAGAATTTTCAGGGCCAGAAGTTAAGGGCTTTTTTGAGCTTCGCTTCAGGCAAGGTACTTCCTGATGAAGAAGCACTGTTTTAATAGACAGTGCGAATGGCGATTCTCTTGGGACCAATTAAGGGCGCCTCTTCGACGGTGAGCTCAAACTGATCGATGTGCACGCTCTCCCCCTTTTCTGGAGGGTGTCCGAGGTGCCTCTCCATCAACTCATCGAGCGTTTCGAGCCCGTCGGGAGCGAGGTGTACCCGATACTTTTTGTTGAATTCTTCGATCTGCATATCCCCAGGGAAGGTCCTGTCAACGATCACGTGGTGCATGCGAGGTGCCATCTCTCCAAAAGACTCCCAATCATCAGCCCGACCAAAGATCGCATCGATGATCTCATCGAGGGTGAGGATGCCAGTAGCGAGTCCCGCATCGTTGAGCACGACAGCGATGCTCTGGTTATTCCTCCGAAATTGTTTCAAAATCTCCAGAATAGAGCTGTTTTCTGTGATGAACCAAGCGGGGCGGGCATGCTCACGAACTTTTTCATTCTCTGAAATCCGTAAGAGATCGCGGGGATAGGCAATGCCGAGAACATGACGGGGGTCTCTTTCGTAGATCGGCAAGAAGGGGGTGTAACTGTAATTGAGAAGGGTGCGCATCTCACTCACGGTGCAGAAAGCGGGGATCATCTGGATTTTATTGAGTGGAGTGAGGAGCTCTTTGGCGACTTTTCCTTTGAGGGAGAAGATATTGCCTACAACGGTATTGATCTCCTTTGCGGGATGCTGCTCCTCTTCGATCTTCTCAAACATGTACTGCAGCTCATCGCGAGAGAGGTGTAGCCGCTCGCGAGAAGGACTACGTAAGAGTCGATTGATGAGGTGGCAGATGAGATCAAAAAGCCAGATGACTGGGCGAAGTATCAGAGAGATCAGGTAAAGGAAGGGAACCCCGAGCATGGCCACATGCTCGGCGTACCGCCTACCTGCAGTCATGGGGGCAAGCTCCGAGAAGATGAGAACGAGGATGATCTGACTAAGGGGGGCCCAATCGGGACTCAGGCCAACAGAATCATAGAAACGACGTGAGCACTCCGAACCCATCTGCAGGGAGGTATTGACTCCGATGAGTGTGGCCCCAAAAAGATAGGTGGGACGCTTGAGTAGGGAGTTGAGCCACTTCGCTCTCCGTTTATTTTGAGAGACCCAATATTGCAGCCGTACTTTGTTGAAGGAGACGCAGGCCATCTCGAGCATAGCAAAGAGCCCTTGGGTAAAGAGAAAGAGGATGGTGAGAGAGAGGTAGAGCTTCCAGTCGGTCATTTCTCTTTTCTCCTGCGAATGTAGACCCGTCGGACGCGCTTCGCATCGGAAGAGAGGACATTAAAATGGAGGGTTTTCCATTGGAATTTCTGACCACTTTTGGGGATATCTCCAAGCTTTTCAGTGAGCCAGCCACCGATGGTGACCATATTGTTTACACTTTTAAGAGGGACCCCAAAAATGGTTTCTAGCTCCATAAGCTCGAGCTTGCCACTGGCAATGATCACATCGTTGCCCGAACGGGTGTACCGTCCCTTTTCATCCCGGCGATCGAAAATCTCTCCAACAACAGCTTCAACGAGGTCTTCTAGGGCAATGAGTCCGGAAAAAGCTCCATACTCATCGACGACGATAGCCAGAGACTCTCTCGTTTCATACATCTGGTCGAGAAGGGTATTGGCAGGAATCGATTCTGGTACAAAAAAGGGTTTCTTGAGTAAGGGGAGGATATCTCTGCTCTCTTTCAGGGACTCGCCATGGAGAAAAAACTGCCCACTTGTCATGATCCCTTTGACATTATCGATAGCCCCATCGCAGACAGGAATCCTGGTGCACTCCTGGTCAACGAAGAGATGGACCAGCTTGGAAAGGGGATCCTCCACATCAAAATAGAGGACCTCTTCTCTTGGACGCATGAACCCTCGAGCACTAGACTGTTGGAGTTTGAGGTACCCCCGCATCAGCTCGGCTTCATCTTCAGCTAAGACCCCAGTCGCACGAGAAGTACTTAGAGCATGTTGCAGTTCGTCAGTGGATATCTCCTCTTCCTTTTTCAAAAAGAAAAAGAAGAGGCGTGAGACGAATGATGTGATCGCGATCAATCCTTTCCGAAAAGGGAAAAAGAGGCGATTCACTTTAGAAAGAAATGGAGAAACATGTGGAGAGAGCCGCTCATTGTTGGCAATCCCGACCGATTTGGGAATGAACTCCCCAAAAACGAGAGTGAGCCCTAATGGGACACCCACATTGAGGAGCCATCCTGCAAAGTCTCCAAAAATGTTAGACACGACGTTTTGCACAAGGATGCCAAAGACAACGTTGATCATGATCAATGTGATCAGTAGATCCCGAGGAGAATCTAATAGGCGAGCAGTCAGGACCTTTTTCCAGTTTTTGGACTTGCGGAAGGCAGCGACCTTCATCGGCGACAGGGAAAAAAGAGCGGTTTCAGAAGCGGAGAAGAATGCTGTTCCGAAGATCAAAACAAGCAAAAAAAGGATGGAGGTTGCTAACACCGCTTACTCATTGTGAAAATAGACTTTCAGCTGACCCTTAGGGACCATGCCGAGGTTCTTCTTGATCAGCATCTCGATCCAGGCGGGGTCGCTTTGGCTATCCATTTGAAGTAAGAGGTCATCCCGCTTTTCGATCGCACAGAAGAGCTGGCTTTCGAGAAACAGGACCTTGCCGCCCAAGTCGAGACGCATCTCTTTTTTAGTGTGCATCCCGTGGAGATAGAAGCCATAGCAAAAGAGGAGGAGGAGGATGGTCCACCAGTACCGAAAGAAGTTGGCATATCTAGGGCTTTCTTTTGTTTTCATATACCTTCCCATTCTCACAAATGGGGAATAAAAAAAAGGTTTTACACTGTTTTATGCCAGCGGCAAAGTAATTTCTACCTGCCCCATGTATTTTCCTTTTCGATCGGCATAGGAGACTTCTGGGGGTTCAGCTCCTTGATAGAAAAGAACTTGGGCGAGCCCCTCATTGGCATAAATCTTTGCAGGAAGGGGGGTCGTATTGGAAATTTCCAATGTCACGTATCCTTCCCATTCCGGCTCAAAGGGGGTCACATTCACGATGATCCCGCACCGTGCATAGGTCGATTTCCCAATGCATAGGGTGAGCACATCCCTGGGGATGCGGAAGAACTCAACACTTTTTGCCAAGGCAAAGGAGTTCGGAGGAATGATGCACTCATCGGCCACGAAATCGACAAAAGCACTGTCACTAAATGCTTTAGGATCAACTATAGTGCTATTGAGATTGGTGAAAACCTTGAACTTATCCGATACACGCAAGTCGTACCCATAGCTCGAAAGGCCATAGCTGACGATCTTAGTTCCATTTTCTTCTCGAACGAGATGGTCAACAAAAGGCTCGATCATCCCTTCTTCTTGTGCTTTTTTCTTGATCCATCGATCTGGCTGCAGACTCATAACACCCCTTTGCTTTTATGTTAGGAAGTATTATATATCCTTCTTAGAGGTTTTCAAGCTAGAGATAAATTCAAGAAATGCAAGATTCATTCATCCAGTCTTCCTGGACCAAGAAAGACCCCCCTTTTGATCTCCCATTGCGGCCGCAAAATTTTGAGGATTTTTTGGGGCAACCTGCTTTAAAGGCACGTATGAAAGTTTTTGTCGAGGCGGCCAAGCAGAGGAAAGAACCCCTGGGCCACTGTCTCTTTCATGGCCCTCCAGGCCTTGGAAAGACCACCCTTGCACACATTCTCTCTCAAGCTATGGGGTCGAAGCTGATCACCACTTCTGGCCCTGCGATCGATAAGGCAGGTGATCTCGCCGGGATCTTAACTAAACTCGAAGAGGGAGATATCCTTTTCATCGACGAGATCCACCGCCTCAACCGGAGCATCGAGGAGTACCTCTACTCCGCGATGGAGGATTTCTCAATTGATCTTCTGATCGATAGCGGACCGAGCAGCCGAAGTGTGCAAGTGAGTCTCAATCGATTCACACTTGTGGGAGCCACAACCCGCAGCGGTCTCGTGAGTAGTCCCATGCGCTCCCGGTTTGCTTTCTCTTGCAGACTCGACTTCTATGAACCTGAGGTCCTCTCTCAAATCATTTTACGCTCGGCACATCTACTGAAAACAGAAGTTCTCGAAGAAGCCTCACTAGAGATCGCCTCAAGAGCGCGAGGAACCCCGCGCATTGCAAACCACCTTTTGCGATGGGTGCGCGACTATGCTCAAATCCATAAAGTCGCTCCCATCGATCGCATGGTCTCCTCCAAGGCTCTGCAAATGATCGCCATCGACGAGATGGGGCTCGATGAGATGGATAAGAAACTCCTCTCCACAATCATCGACCATCACGAGGGAGGCCCGGTTGGTCTCAATACCTTAGCTGCAGCACTCAGCGAAGATGCAATCACTCTATCCGAGGTCTACGAACCCTATCTCATACTTAAAGGATTTTTGCGGCGTACACCTAGAGGCCGTGAAGTGACCCACCTCGCCTATTCCCACCTTGGCAAAACCTCCCCTCGGGAGGCAAAATGATCAAACGGATTCTCGCTCTTCTTCTCCTCTCTACTGCCCTTTTTGCCCTGGATAACAGCGACATCTCCCAACAAAACAAGCCCGTCACTGTCAGAGTCCTTCTCAAAAAACTCGCGAGAAGTGCTCTGGTAGAAGTGAAGGGACGCCACTTCGTCTACAACCCCAAAACAGACCAGCTGATTTTTTCTGGAGCAAAAAATAGACGAGCTCGCATGAGCACAGCAGATCGAGGACTCTCTTGGGGAGGGCGATTCCCCGGCCTCTTCGAAATTCGAATCGTTCCAGGAGATCCAACCTCAGCCATTTTCATCGATGGCATCCAGTATAAAGGATGCATCGAAATCTACAGCATCGGAGGAACGCTCAATATCGTGAATGAGATCGATACAGAAAACTACCTAAAATCGATCCTCAGTCATCAGCTCAACCCAGTCAAGAGCCAAGAAGCACTCGATGCGGTTGTGATCACAGAGCGGACTAACCTCCACTATACCATTGCCAAGGATCCTTTTGCTAGCTGGCAAGTGGACGCCATGAAAGTGGGGTATTTCGGTCTAGGAGTGAAAAAAAGCCAGCAGGTCTACAATGCGGTCGAACGAACGCGCGACATGGTGATGCATTACAAAAAACAGCCTTTTGCATCGAGCTGGTCATCCAATAATGCAGGCAAAAGTGTCTCCTACATCGACATCTTCCGCAACGCGGGCAACACTCCAAAAGGAGTCAATGGCCTTCCCTCTTCCATTGCTCGTCAAACCTCCCGCTGGACCGCTTTTGCCCCGTTGAAAACCTTTTCCCAACTCACCGGCCTCAAAAGGATCACAAAAATCGATCTCTTCTGCACTAAGGGATCGACAAAGGTATACGGAATGAGGATCTATAGCCGAGCTAGCTACGTCGACCTCGATTTTTTCAAACTCCAGAAAGCACTGGGAAAAGAGCTTCTTAAGAGCAATGACTTTGCCATCGAAATCAAGGGGAAAAAACTCCTCTTCATCGGATATGGGGAGGGTGCTGGCGTCGGTCTTTGTTTAAAGAGCGCCGAACTCCTCTCAGAAAAAAAGGAAAGCACCGAAGAAATTCTAACTTTTCATTTTCCAGGCACGGAGCTCATCAACCCCCGGCGAGAAGGGGGATACCGAGAAGTGGAGAATTTCATTTGGCGGTAGCGATCCATAAAGAGCCAATCCCGTACATCACTCCCCGCTGCTCCCTTGTCAATAAGCTCTGGAATGCAAAGGAAAATATTATCTACAGAGTGGCAAAAATCGCCTGGGCCCTTTTCTTTGGAAATATGCACGCCTTTTTTCACAATTTTTCTTCAATACCTCCTAATACTTTTACCATCCGATCGCCCTCCCAAGGTTCTGGATGGAAAGAACAGGCAGAAAGAATCCCCTACCAGTCCCCCTCAGAATCCAAAACCTCTCCCAATAACCGCCCCTACTGGCTCGCCATACCTTTGCTCCTAGCTGCTGTTAGGGTCTCTTGCGCTGTTCAGGGGAACTCTCTTGTCTCCGCCGGGACCTGTTATAATGTGAATCAATTTCTTCAGTATTATCTGAAATACGGAGGCATTTTCGTAGCTCCTAAGATCATCAGTCATTTTTTTACTACCTCTCCAGAAAACACCTCTCTTCTGGGCCGGGTGATGCATACATTGAATAGCCAAAAACAAGCGATCCTTAGTGCAGGCTTCCTCCCTCTTCTATTCACAATTTTTTCTTCACCTCCTGCCGCAGAGCCCCCTCCCCTTCAAGAAAAAGCCATTATCCCAATAAAAGCACCTCAGCCACCAACGAGCTCCCCTCTTCAAGAAGTGCAGTATGGAGCGTCCTGGTCAAGTGTCCTGATCCCTATTATCTCTTTTCTCTTTGGTGCTGCGAGCTTGAGACTCCGCCGCCTTAACTAAGAAGGTGTATGTGAAATCATTTCTTTTACACCCTCTAACCCACCCGACCGACGAAAAACCTCTTGCCAATCTGAGAATATTCGTCTATAATCTATGAGTAAATCATTAGAGAGGTAAACCAATGAACAATATTCAAGCAGTACAAAAACCAGAACATTCATTTGTAGCTAGTAAAAGTAGCCCTATAAAAGAAGTTTGGGAAGGAGACGGCAATATAGTCTTCAGGATCATGAATGTGGTCGCGATTTTCTTTTCTCAAATTTTTAATTCCATCTATTACACGATATTCAGCGCGCCAGAGACCATGAAGAAGCCCACTACCAAAGCTGTACCCCCAGTGGGCATGGATGCATCTCGACCGCCACCTGCCAGCATCGTAGAATCCACACCCGCAACAACCTTATCTCTTAAGGATCGATGCAGTCAGTTAACTGCGGCAATCAGTAAAGCCCAAACCCAGGCAAGAATGTATGCTACGAAGGCATTCGAGCTTGGAAAACAACATGTATCACGCCTAGCTCCGCTTGCTATTCCTATGCTTCAGAGGCTCCCCTATGGAGATTATATCCCTGGGGTTCTTTTCCCCGTTGCAGCTTCTATCCCTATCGGATACGATATGTGTAGGGAATTCCGAGCCCATTCTCCCAAAGAGGGAACTTTAGGAGAGCGGTTACAAGTATCTATGAAAGAGATAGCGAGTAGGCGCGAATCTCAATTTTCTCTTGGCATTATCGCCCTTGCACTTGCCCCCTATATGCGCTCTTTATCCGCGACTTTACGAGCGTTAACTCCTTTCAATGCTAGTACAGCTGAGAATGTGGCGACCGCAAAAAGCAGTATCACCGTTGGATCCATTTTCGCAAATTCGTTCCTGAACTACGGACATTGAAGTGAAAAGTTAACCTCATCTTCCTGATAGGCAATAAGGGTTTCCCCTCTACTATCAGGATGCTATTGCCAACTTGAATAGTTTGTGCCGGGGACTTCTCAGGTGCGTATTCTCCGAACCAGGTCAGAACCGGAAGGTAGCAGCCTTAAGGATGAAATTTCGTTGCTGAGGACCCTCTCCGGCACTTTTCTAAAAGCTCAGAGTCAGTCCCGCTCTCGCTCCATCGATCACAATCTGCCCACGCTTCCTTAAGAAACGGCGATCAGACGAAGAGAGGTCCCTCTGCTCAGGGGCGAGGACGAGACCCGATAAAAGAAAGGCTGAATAGCCCACATAGAGATCGGCAAACGAAGTGAGATGGTAAGCGAGCTCGCCATACCCTTCGATGAGCCAACTGTCGGTCCACTTCTTTTTTGAGTAGTCGCGCAAAACGATTCTGTTTCCGAAATCTCCTAAAAACACATTATTGTCCGCGTCATTGAAAAAGCCTGCCCCCTTGATCTGGAAGAGCCAGGTCCAACATTCGGTGGGATTCATCTCTAAAACACCGCCGAGCTGGGCTCCATAGAGGTGGTTCTTCGTCCGGATTTTGTAGTCAGAGGTGCGCCCTCTTTTTGTGAATGCCATCCGAAAGTGCTCTCGCAAATTGAAATAACGAAACCCAATGAGCCACGAACCGGAAAAGTAGTTCACCCTTTGGGGAGTGATGTGACACCAGTAGTTGAGCTCTCCTCCCTGCAGGCGGGACTTGTAACTCGCATCGACGTGATCGGCATCGATATAATCAAAAGCAAATTCTGGATCCTCAAAGGGAAAGCGCAGGGTCCCATCGCGCGAGACATCCTTTGTTCCTTTCCATGGATAGACATAGAGATACTGCGCTTCTAGGGATGCGCAGTCACTCCAATGAAAAGAGACGCCTCCACGGATCCCCGACTCCCATCCCATCCGACCGACAAGCCCTTTGGTATCGATGAGCTCACTTCCCTTCTCCTCTTCTTTCAAGGGATCGAACCCTTGAGTATCTTCAACGAGTCGCAAGTTGCGGATCTCTGAGCGGCGGAGGTAGTTATACTCGCCGAATACCGACACGACTCGATTGAGACACCAGTAATCGTGGGCCTGCATTGAAGATGTGATAGACAGTAGCGCTGTCGGTCCTATTACTAAGACTTTTCTAAGCCAATTTCTCTCTTGCAATACTCTCATTGCTTTTAGACTAGCTCAGTCTTGAAATGACTGCAACTCCCACTCGCGGAAATGGGCTTCCTCTTTGCTGAGTTCATGGCGCACTTCACTCTCGAGATCGATTCCCTCTTCATTGGCCTTTTCAATCAGTGCGATGACCTGCTGAGCAAGAGTTTGATCGTTTGACTGTGCTCGTTTTGGAGCCTTATGCTTTTTGATCTTCTTCAGGACCTTCTGTCCTTTGAGAAGAGGAGAAAGAGCTTTTGGAATTCCATCGAGGACACTCTTCCTCTCACTTTTTTTTCCTTCTTTTGCTTTAATCAGATCCCAGTTTTTGATCACCACATCAACCGAGTCGGTCTCGAGCTCTCCAAAAACATGGGGGTGACGACGGATCAATTTTTCTCGTAGCGTCTCGATGATCTGCGCCATGGTGAAACGCTCTTCCCTCTCAGCGACCATCCCATAGAAAATGACCGTGTAAAAGAGATCACCGAGCTCTTCGACCATCTCTTCGTCATCATCTTTATCGATCGCCTCTAAGACCTCGTGCGCCTCTTCGAGGATATAGGGTCTTAGGGTTCTGAACGTTTGCTTAATATCCCATGGGCATCCATCTGGGCTATTGAGCCTTTTTGCCACTTCGATTAGCTCTTTAAATTCTTCCATCTTTCTCCCAAAATGTGTTTCAATTGGCGTGATTATAGCATAGGAAGTGATGGAAAGACAATTCGTATCGACCTGTTACCTTGTTGACAAAGAAAAATTTCTTTTACTCTTTCACCACAAGCATCAGAAGTGGCTCCCACCTGGTGGACACTTAGAGCATGGAGAGACTCCTTCTGAGGCAGCGAGAAGAGAAGTGCTCGAAGAGACGGGGCTTGAGATCGAGTTCCTCTTGGAAGAAAACCTCTGGGTAGAAGAGTGGAACGCCCGGTCCATTGAGCGCCCCTATTCTTGTTTACTTGAACAGATCCCAGCAAGAGCTGATGAACCTGCTCATGAGCATATCGACTTCATCTTCGTCGCACAGCCATCGGGCGGCATTCTAACTGATGGGCGATGGTTTTCTCTTGATGAAGTGGAGGCATTAAAGACCCATGAAGAGGTCTTCTTTGACACGCAGGAGACGATCCGCCAGATCGCAAATAAGGTCTCTTCTGAGCTACTTACACAGGGGTCAGCTGTGAGATCCTCTTCCAGAACTTAGAAAACTCGTTAAAAAGAAGATCTGCGCTTAGATTCTGAATGCATGCTCCTGTCTCACATGTGCGTAGACGGGGACACCTCTGATCAAACCTCTGACCGTAGGGGCAGCTCCCCTGAAAAGCGGTGTGCTCATCCCCAAAGGGTTTGTAAACGTGTGGAGATGAGGGACCAAAAACGCTAAAGCTCGGGGTAGAGGTCGTCCCGCAGAGATGCAGAGCTGCGGAGTCTACCGTAAGGACGAGATCCATCGCTTCCATCAGCTGCTGCCATAAGGGAAGACTCATCTCACCCACTGCATGTCCACTGCCAGAGAACTCCAGCTCCAGTTTCTCAGCGAGTTCTTTCTCCTTTTCATTCCCGTAAATAAAAAAGAACGAGGGAGAAACTTCCGCTGCTACCCGTTTTAGAAAAGCCAAAAGAACAGGCTCAGAGAGTTGCTTGTTCCGCCATTTTGATCCGAAGCAGACCATCACCTTCGGTCCCCCACCAAAGCTGAGTCCTTTTAGGCTTTGCAGTCGATTCTCTTCCCTCTGTGTGAGTAAGAGAGAGAGCCTAGAGCTGATTGATGGCTCATCATCTCCAAAATAATCGAGAAGAAGACGCAGGTTCCGAGTCCGAATATTCCCCTCTGTGCAGGCAGGAAGATGGACATTCGTCGCAATGTAGTTGAGTCTTTCGGGAAGGGTGTTCCACCCATATCCCACCTTCCTGCGCGCGCTCGCAAAAGCTGTGATGAGTCCCGATTTGGCATTTCCCTGCAGATCAAAAAGAACATCATAGGTCTTTCCGCGCATCTCTTGGATGAAAGAGGAGATAGCTTTTCTATGCCGAAAAGGCGATCGACGCCATAGTTTCGTATCGACAACAAGGACCCGGTCGAGGCCCGGGTGGCTCTTCAAAAGAGATGCAGAGGGCTTTTCTACCACCCAGTCGATCTGACATCTTGGGAATCGCCCCTTTAAGTAGTCGATCACGCTGAGGGTATGAAGGACATCCCCTATGGCTGAAGTTTTTACAATGAGTACTTGCTTCATGGGCTCTATTATCTCCGATGGGCTACTTTTTGCCAAAAAGAGCTTGTCTAGTCTCGATGAAGTCAGGAAAATGGGGAGCTGTAACAGTCACTTGTTCCCCAGTCACTGGGTGAGGAAAGGAAAGGAACTGGGCGTGCAACATCACCCGTGGAGGATGATAGGAACAAGAAAAGCGCTTGGCATATTGCCAATCTCCAAGAACAGGATGTCCTTTTCCTTTTAGATGAACCCTTATCTGATGGGTCCTACCGGTGATTGGTCTAGCAAGAAGAAGTGAAGCTCCTTCTCCTTCTTCTAATCTAGTGAAATAGCTCAGCGCTGTCTTCCCTTGATCCTTTGGAGCTGCTCCCCAGATAACGCCTCCTTGGTACGAGGCTATCTTCATCAGCTTGTTCTCCATTTTCCACTCTTCTTTTTCAGGCTTTCCATCACAGATGGCGAGGTAGTGCTTCTCTACTTTGCGCTTCTCAAAAAGGACCTTAAACGCTTCCTGCGCTTGAGGCGTTTTTGCCAGGATCATGGCCCCTGAGGTCTCTTTATCAAGACGGTGAACCAAATAGAGTTCTTTGAAGGATTCTGAAGCTTTATGCGGAGGTTTATTGTAGATGATGATCGCCTCGTCCTCAAAGATAGCAGTGAGAGGAAAGGACTTCTTCTCCGTTCCAAGTGTGATTTCAATATGGGATCCATTACTGACAGGGAAAGTGGAAAAAAATTCGACCCTCCCATCGATCTTGCACTGTTTACTGTCGATGGCCCTTTTGATCGCCTTCACGGAAGGGTAGGCTTGGAGGTTATCCCGCAAGAAAGAGAGGAGCGTTTTCCCCACATCCTTTGGGGAGACTCTGAGCTGATGGGAGGTCACGGGCAAAGGGCTTCAAAGTAGGCAGTGAGAAGCCGGACCCCAACTCCAGTTGCTTGGATAGGGTTGTAGGGTTTTTTCTGTTCAGAAAATGCAGTCCCAGCGATATCGAGATGAGCCCAGCTGCATTTTTTAATGAAGCGCTCCAAAAAGATTCCCCCCTGAATCGCGGAGGCTTTCCGTGCTCCAGAATTTTTGATGTCGGCAATCTCCGACTTCAAAGTTTTGCGATACTCCTTAAAGAGTGGAAGAGGCCAAAGACGCTCATATGTCTTCTCTCCTGCCTCGATCAGTTCTTCCGATAACCGCTCGTCGTTTCCCATGAGAGCAGAGCACTCCTCGCCTAGAGCGACGACGGCTCCCCCTGTCAGGGTAGCGAGGTCGATGACCCTCTTTGGCTTGTACTTTTCTTGGACATAGGAGAGCACGTCAGCGAGAACAAGCCTCCCTTCTGCATCGGTGTTGGTCACCTCGACAGAGACACCTGCATGACTGTTATAAACATCGCCGATTTTATAGCTTTTAGGTCCAATGGCATTTTCTGTAGCGCCAATGATACCGACAATGTTGATCGGGAGTTTGAGTGCACTCACGGCCTTGATTGTCCCTAAAACAGCTGCAGCACCCGACATATCCTCTCGCATCGTGAGCATGCCCGCTGTGGGTTTCAATGAGAGCCCGCCAGTATCATAAGTGACTCCCTTACCGACAAGTGCCGTTCGCTCTTTAGATTTAGGGTCTCCCTTGTACTCAAGGATAATCAAAGCGGGAGGAACTGCAGAGCCCCGAGAGACCGCGAGAAGAAGGTCCAATCCCTCTCTCTCCATAGCCTTTTGATCGAGTAGGCTTGCTTTCAGAGAGGGTTGCGACTCCGCAAGCTTTTTTGCAACCATGGCTAGATGAGCGGGGTTGACCATATCGGCATTGCCAAAAACGAGATCCCTAGCAAAGTTGACTCCCTCAACAACTCTTTTGGTCCGCTTATACAGAGAAGCACTTCCTCCAATGAAATCACACCGCGTGGGACTCGGTTTCTTTGCTGAGTGGTCTCTTTTGTAGACATAGGAGGTGAGCAAGATTCCTTCAATCGCTGCACCCTCGACCTCTTCTTTTTCTAGGACCTTTGTCTCGGGAATTTGCACATTGAGATGTTTGGATGTGGCTTTGACTAGGTGCAGCGCTTTCGCATAGCTGCGCCTGATCACTTCCGCAGAGAGATCTTTTTCTTTTCCCAGGCCGACGAGAACGATCCTCTGCTCTTTACCCCCTGTCGGATAAAGGAGGAGGGTCTCCTCCTCTTTCCCCTTAAAGTCACCCACATCCATAGGAGAGCTAATCCATTTGTGGACACTCCGAGCTTCGAAGGCGGGTTTTTCACCTTCAAAAAAAGGAAGGATAAGAGCATCAGCTTCGGCGCGCTCTTTTAAAGACTGAACTACACTGCCTTGCATCACTAAAAGGGAATTTCCTCATCTGCAAGCTCAGCAGCTGGCTGCTGTCCCTGCTGTTTCTGTTGTTGTTGCTGATCATCTGCAGAACCTGCCAAGTCTGTATCTTGAGAAGATTCACCCATGGGAGCTCCTCCTCCTTGTCCTTCAGGACGGCCGAATGGGCTGAACAGAAGGTTGTGAGCAGTGATATTCATAGAGACTTGCGGCTGCCCATCGCGATTTGTAAATATTTCTGGTTTATTGAGCTCTCCGAAGACGATGATCGGACTTCCTTTCTTGAAGTAAGGAATCATCTTATCGAACTGCTCTCCCCAAATAGTGACTCTCCACCAAATGGTATCATCTCCTTTGGATCCACGTCGTACACGCGCAGCCACTCGGAGAGTGGTGACTTTTTGTCCTGAGGATGTAAAGCGCACTTCTGGATCTGCGCCTAAATGTCCTGCAACAGTAATTTGATTCATAGTTAACCCTCCACGGTCTGGCCTTAATTATTGGATTTAAGAAAATAAGATTCAAGACCAAAAAAAATTTACTGACAAAAAAATATAGGATCGATTAGACAAGGATTTTTTTAGAGGGTGTCAAAAAAGATTGTTCCCTACATCTGTGGAATGATTTTGAAAACACGCTTTTACAGCTATTTACCAATGAATAGAAGATCACCAGAAAGCCTCTCTTTTGAAGAGCTCGAAACTCAGGGCCTAAAAAGTCCATGCACAAACCCTAAAGATCTTTTAGGGAAAAAGGATATTCTTGCTTCTCTTCCCTTTGAGGCCTCTGCGCCGAACCTCTTCCTCACACAAAGCATCAAGGAAGAAATGCGTCAATGCAATAGCTCAGCTGTTTTATCAGAAGATCTCCAAGAGGATCTCTTAGCGCGCATCAGCCCAGAATTCAAAAAGCGTTTTCCCAAAAGACACTTAGGTGTCTCTACCCTTAAACAAGCATGGGAAAAAAGGAGTGCTCTGTGCACTCAGCTGAAAGATAGCGATGAGGCCTTGACGAAAGAGGGGAAACTCAATATTTCATTCCTGATCAAAGAAAATTTACGCCGGGTTCAATCACTCCCTAGCACCTGCAACCAGCATCCTCACCACTTTGCGCACCAGCTCGCAATGAAAATGGGCGAATGTATTGCCGTCTACGATGGAGTCCGCCCCAAACTCGAGGAGCTGACAAAAACAATATGGTCTCTGCAGCGCCACCTCATGCCCCATCTCTGCGAGCAGCACGAGAGCTTCCCTAGCGATGAGAACAAACCCATCGATCGATTGATTGTAAAGTTGCAACTAGAAACCCTTGCCAAGTACCCAGAAACCTCCCAAGCCGAGCTCGCCTTCCACATTGAAAAAAGAGTCAAAGAGATCGAGGCGGTGACCACTAAGTATGCTCCCTCCCATATAGAAAAAATGCTAAAAGCTCTTTACGCCGACACCTGTCATCATCCTTCCTTAAGGATGGAAAAAACCCTCGAGATGGTCCCCTATTCTGTTGCTAAATGTATGAAGCGGGAACTCTCATCGATCCTCCTCACCTCTCCCCTCGCCCCATCGGAGAGCATCATTCAAGAAACATTGCAATTTTTTAAGAGCAGTACCTGCGTGATTGCGACAACGGGACCTGAGGAACTAGAGAGAAAAATCCACAACTGGACGATCCAAGGAGACCTGATCCTCCGCTTTATCCAGCTCAGTCATAGCTCTGCCCTCTACCAAGAGGTCTATGCGAGTTGGAAGAAACAAAAACCCGAAGATGTGACCAATTTCATCACCAAGGTTTCAAAGGATTTTCTCGAAAAGTATCCGCAGCTTATTGGCTATGCAAAAGAGGTAGAACTCCGCTCTTGGATTTACCTGAAGTACATCTGGTACAATCAAAGTTTTACAAGGAAGTCCCCTTCCTATGATCGGTTAGGTGTGTTGCATAACCCCATTTAATCTCGCAGCTTAACGAGCAAGCTCATCTCCGCCCACTGGGTCTAAGCTGATTTTCTTTGATCCATCATTTCATT
>SDBU01001562.1_pt1 | contig 32302 bp, 33 predicted proteins | sample 2277071 | NCBI WGS metagenome assembly SDBU01 (sample SAMN10397929, study PRJNA504765) | marine sediment metagenome | isolation source: marine sediment core GS08_GC12, 126 cmbsf | place: Arctic Ocean: Gakkel Ridge, Loki's castle | collected 2008 | reverse complement strand
GTGGAACCACCCGTTCCCATCCCGAACACGGAAGTGAAACGCCCCAGCGCAGACGATACTGAGGGGGCAACCCCTTGTGGAAAATATGCCACTGCCAGGAGGCTTCTAGCCTTTGACTTTACTCGGTTTATGTTTATAATAAGAATGGTGTGGCTGTGAAATAAGGGATGATTTCGGAGGAAGAGAATGGCCAGTCAGTTTGAGAAATTTTCAGAGCGAGCTCGCCAGGTTCTCACCATAGCTCAAAAAGAGGCGAGGCACTTTAACCATAATTATGTTGGTACTGAGCACATCTTGCTTGGTTTAGTGCAGGAGGAGGAGGGGGTAGCAGCTAAGATGCTGATCAACCTGGGTGTCAGCTTGAGGAAAGTGCGGAATGCAGTGGAGTTTGCCATGGGGCGTGGTGAGAAAGCAGGTAGCGGAGAGATTGGACTTACCCCCAGAGCCAAGAGAGTTATTGAACTGGCAATAGATGAGGCACGCCATCTTGGTCATAATTATATTGGCACTGAGCATCTCCTGTTAGGACTACTGCGTGAGGGGGGAGGAATAGCGGTTAGCGTACTAGATAGCTTTGGTATCACCCTTGAGCAGGCACGGGCTGAAGCTGTCCGTGTTCTCGGTCAAGGTGGGGCTAGAGCCAGGTTTGGTCATACCAAAAGTCGCACCCCGATTTTGGACCAGGTAGGCATCGACCTTACAGCAGCCGCCCGCGCTGGTAAACTTGACCCAGTTATCGGGCGGGTCAAAGAGATTGAACGGATAATCCAAATTCTCAGCCGCCGCACTAAGAACAATCCGGCTCTTATTGGCGAACCAGGAGTGGGCAAAACAGCTATCGTTGAAGGCTTGGCTCACCGTATTGTCGCCGGCGATGTTCCTGAAACATTAGAAGGAAAACGGTTAATAACCCTGGACGTAGGCTCCTTAGTTGCCGGGACAAAGTACCGAGGCGAGTTTGAAGAACGACTAAAGAAGATTATTGATGAGATAAAGACTAAAGGTAACTGTGTGCTCTTTATTGATGAATTCCACACTATTGTTGGTGCCGGGGCGGCTGAGGGAGCAGTTGATGCGGCTAATATCCTCAAACCTTCCCTGGCCCGAGGTGAATTGCAGTGCATTGGGGCTACTACCCTTGACGATTACCGTAAGTATGTGGAACGGGATGCAGCTTTGGAGCGCCGCTTTCAACCCGTTCTAGTAGAGGAACCCTCTGTAGAGGAAACAGTGGAGATTTTACGGGGAATTAAGGAGCGCTATGAGGAGCATCACCGCCTGACGATAAGTGACGAGGCGCTGAGCTCAGCGGCAACATTAGCTGCCAGATATATCCCTGACCGTTTTTTGCCTGATAAGGCTATTGACCTGGTCGATGAGGCATCATCAAGGGTAAGGATTAGACACCGAACAGTGCCCATCTCCTTGAAAGAAGCCAGAGTGGTTGAAGATAGCGTGCACAAAGATAAAGACGCTGCCTTGGCGACACAACAGTATGAATATGCCGCTGAACTGCGCCAGCGCGAGGTTGAAATTAGTGAGAAAATAAAGACTATGGAGGAAGAGTGGCGAGCTGAGAAAGAACAAGAAAAACCAACCGTTACCGCTGAAGATATTGCCGAAGTAGTTGGCATGTGGACTGGGATTCCAGTAACGCAGTTAGCCGGTGATGAGACTAGCCGCCTGCTGAAGATGGAGGAAGTGCTGCATAAGCGTATTATTGGTCAGGACGAAGCTATTAATACTGTGGCTAAGGCGGTGAGGCGAGCCCGCGCTGGTCTCAAAGACCCTAGACATCCTATAGGCAACTTTATCTTTCTCGGACCAACCGGTGTCGGTAAGACAGAGCTGGTCAGAGCCCTGTCTGAATTCATGTTTGGTAGTGAGGATGCCCTAATTAGACTTGATATGTCTGAGTTTATGGAGAAGTTCGCTGTATCTCGACTAGTTGGCGCCCCACCTGGGTATGTTGGCTATGATGAAGGTGGACAATTGACTGAGGCAGTGAGGCGTAAGTCATATTGCTGCATACTCCTTGATGAGATTGAAAAGGCTCACCCTGATGTATTTAATATATTGCTCCAGATATTTGATGATGGTCACCTAACTGATGCCAAAGGTCGGCGTGTTGATTTCCGCAACAGCATTATTGTCATGACTAGTAATATAGGTGCCGAGGTTATCAGAAAAGGCTCTATGATTGGTTTTGTTTCCCGCAGTGATGAGGCTAAGACCCAGGACCAGGCTTATGATAGAATGAAAGAGAAGTTGCTTGGCGAATTGAAGAAGACCTTCCGTCCCGAGTTTCTTAACCGTATTGATAACGTGGTTGTATTTCATTCCCTGACCAAAGAACATATCCGGAAAATAGTTGATTTAATGCTGACTACAGTAGCCCAGCAGCTAGCTGAAAAAGACATAAAACTAGAGGTAACTGAAGCAGCTAAAGATTTTCTGGGCGAAAAAGGCTACGACGAGATTTTTGGGGCTCGGCCATTGCGCCGAGTAATTCAGGACATGGTTGAAAATATGCTTTCAGAAGAGTTACTCCGTGGCAAATTCCAGTCGGGGGATACGGCTGTAGTTGACTTAGAGGGAGATAAGATAGTAGTGCACCCAACCGCTGTAGGAGCATTGCTAGGGGAAAATGAATCTTAAAATACGATTAAACTGACTTCTTATATCTCTTATTATATCTAATGAAGGGCGTGAAGCAAGAGAAATGTTAAACCCGCCCTTTAATTTTATCCAAAAATACAGGCTAACAGAAATAAAGTGGTGAGATGAGGATATGGCAGTAGATTGGGGTTTTGCCGGACTGGTTGGAGGCGTTGGTTTTGGCACAGTCTTTGTGTTGCTAATTATTTTAGCTGTAGTTGTATGGTTGGTAGGGGTGGTGCTTAGTAAGCTCAACATTGGTAAGGATGAAACTAGCGGCAAGAAGAAGGGAGCTTAAAATTGGCACAAGAGATTGTAGAAGTCCCTATGACAGGTAAGATTATTAGCATAAATGTTAAACTGGGCGATGAGGTTAAAGAGGGAGACACCCTTTGTATACTGGAATCAATGAAGATGGAGAACCCTATACTAGTTCCGGTAGAGGGCACCATTATTCAGATAGGGGTTACTGTTGACCAAGTGGTTAATCCTGGCGAGACAATAGCTATTATTGAGTACTGAAAAGTCGGTGAATAATGTTTGGCTTTTTTGAAACCGGGTTTCAAGCCTTCTATTGGGGTAATGGTTTAATGCTTCTCATTGGTGTGGCTCTAATCTACTTGGGAATTACCAAGAAGATGGAGCCCCTTTTATTAGTGCCTATAGGCTTTGGCATCCTATTAGTTAATCTTCCCCTTGGCTGCTTGATGGATTATGAGCTGGAGATAACAAACACAACAGGGCTGCCAAGTAAAGTAATCACTATTCAATCAGATGCAGGTGATAGATTTGGGGAAGACGATATTATCCTGCAATTGGATTCCGGTGAGGTATTAGCCCCAGTCCACGGACAAATTAAGGAAATCATGGTTTCGCCAGGCCAGGAGGTTGCTCCCGGTGAAATATTAGCGGTAATGATAACCACTGCTTAGACGCCCCTATCGACAAAGCCGGTTGGTTTACTCTCCATAATATTCCAATATGGTATTATGTTGAAGTTAATTCCGTGTATTATTTTTCTTGGATTGGGGGCGCTAACTGACTTTGGCCCAATGATAGCTAATCCAAAGACCCTGCTGCTTGGTGCCGCTGCCCAATTTGGTGTCTACTTTGCCTTCTTTATAGCGCTACTCTGTGGGTTTGACATCAGGGAAGCATGCTCTATAGGAATAATCGGGAGTGCTTCAGGCCCAACCGTAATCTATGTCAGCGCTACTATGGCTCATCATTTATTAGGGGCTATCGCTATAGCGGCTTATTCCTATATGGCACTAGTGCCAATTATTCAACCACCGATAATAAAGTTGCTCACCACTAAGAAAGAGCGAGCGATATACATGAAACCGCAGTTACGTGAGGTGTTACCAGCAGAGAAGATAATTTTTCCTATAATTGCATCAGTGGTTGTCATATTGTTTGTGCCTATGGCAGCTCCCCTTATTGGTATGTTTATGGTGGGTAACTTGCTTACTACATCTGGCGTCACTGAAAGGCTCGGCAAAATGGCGTCCACGTATCTTATAGACGTCCTGATTTTATTCTTAACCTTAGCTGTAGGGGCAACCATGTCGGCTGAGAATTTCCTTTTGCCTAAGACATTAATGATTCTTGGTCTGGGGATAGTAGCGTTTGCTACGGCTACTGGAGCCGGTGTTTTAATGGCTAAATTGATGAACCTTTTTTCCAAGCAGAAGATTAATCCTATGATAGGTGCTGCTGGAGTCTCGGCGGTGCCTATGTCGGCTCGGGTGGTGCAGATAATGGGGCAAAGGCAAACCCCAGAAACTTCCTGCTAATGCATGCTATGGGTCCTAATGTAGCTGGAGCTATTGGTGCTGCTATCGCTGGTGGTGTGTTCTTAGGTATGGTAGGCTGAACCAATTATTCCACTCTGGCTTAAATCACTTCTTGCCTTATTGGCTAAAATTTAGTAAAGTCAACCTATGGAAAAATCTCGCTCCAGAACCATCTTTGTTTGTCAGCAGTGCGGCAAGGAGAGCCTAAAGTGGCTGGGACGCTGCCCTAACTGCCAGCAGTGGAACACCTTTGTAGAAAAAACAATCCCAGCGACTACCCCTTCTCGGCTTCCTGTCCTGGAAAATCCACCCCAGGAGCTGTCACAGGTTGTCATTGAAGCCGCCGACCGTTTCCCGCTTCCACTGGGGGAGTTTAATCGGGTGCTGGGTGGGGGACTGGTGTCTGGCTCGCTGGTGCTTATTGGTGGTGCCCCTGGCATCGGTAAATCGACCCTCTTGCTTCAAGTTTCAGCTCTGGTAGCTCATCATAGGGGTAAGGTGGTTTATGTTTCCGGGGAAGAAACACTGCGTCAGACCAAGCTTAGGTCGGAGCGTCTGGGGGTAAGCGGTGACAACCTTTACCTTCTGGCTGAGACTGACCTTAATGTTATCCTGAACCAGATTGAGCAGTTATCACCCGGTTTGGTAATTGTTGATTCCATTCAGGCTGTTTCCCTCCCTGAGCTGAATACAGCAGCGGGCAGTATCACTCAGGTACGAGAGTGCACCTTAAGACTTATGCAATGGGCAAAATCCAGTGCTGTGCCTATTTTCATTACCGGGCATGTAACTAAAGAAGGAGCTATCGCCGGTCCCCGGCTTTTGGAGCATATTGTTGATGTGGTTCTTTACCTTGAGGGCGAACCCTTTAGTGCCTACCGGTTACTGCGTTGTGTGAAAAACCGTTTTGGCTCGACTAATGAGGTAGGTGTCTTTGAGATGAAGGACAAGGGTCTGGTAGAGGTGGAGAATCCATCACTGGTATTCCTGTCTCAGCGGTGGGCTGAAGCAGTAGGTTCAGCAGTAGTGCCTACCCTTGAGGGCAGCCGCCCCCTGTTGGTGGAGATTCAAGCTCTAACTAATCCCACCAGCTTCGGCTTACCCCGACGCACCGCCAACGGTGTTGACTTCGGCAGATTGCTGCTGATTGTTGCCGTGCTGAGTAAGCGAGTCGGTCTAAAGCTGGGTAATCAAGACATTATAGCCAATGTTGCCGGTGGGCTTAAGGTTGGCGAACCGGCGGCAGATTTAGGCATCGCCATGGCTATTGCTTCCAGCTTTCGTGATATGAGGGTTGACCCGCAACTGGTGGCAGTGGGGGAGATTGGATTGAGTGGAGAACTACGAGCCGTTTCGCAGTTAGACAGGCGGGTAAATGAAGCCGCCCGCCTGGGCTTCAAGCGCTGCCTGGTGCCAAAAATCGGTGCCAGAGTCAGCCCGACCCCAAAAAATATTGAGCTTATCCCGGTCAGCACCCTGAGAGAGGCGATAAGGATGGGGTTGGTGAAAGGTAAGGCAAAGGGCAAAGTAAATCAAGACATATAGGAAATGGTGGGGGTAAGCTATGAAAAAAAGCATAATTCTTACAATTATAGGTTGCTTCCTCATAGGTTCATTATGTGGTTATGGCGCAGCATATATAATATATGAGATAAAATTAATCAATTGCGAGTATCAAATTTCTAAGCTTACAACCGAAGTTTCCAAACTTAATCAAGCCGCTTCCAGCCAAGAAGCTCAAATTTCAACTTTACGTTCAGAGAAATCTGGGCTACAAGCGGATTTAAGTTGGGCTGAGGCAGAAACAACGCATTATAAAGAACAGGTAAATTCTCTAGAGTTGCAAGCATCAGGTTTACAAGACCGATTGAACAACGTACTGAATATCACAGTAACTCAGCATTATAACTGGTCTTACAGACGGAAAACTTGGCAATGGGAATTACCGATTCCCCTGTCAATTTATGTCGAATACCTCGAGAGAGCAAGACCTCTATCGTTTGCGTTCTATGCTGATATGGCTAAAGACCCTGAAGATGACCTTTATATAGACATGATGGTTCAGTGGATAAACAGTGCAGCCCTGGAAAAACGGTTTACTGAGGTTCAAAAGCTCAATTTTGTGATAGCTTTCGTCCAGAGCTTACCTTATACGGTTGATGTAGAGACAACACCTTATGACGAGTATCCCCGCTATCCAATAGAAACACTCTTTGACAGGGGTGGGGATTGTGAAGACAGTTCCATATTAGTTGCTGCTCTTCTGGATAGAATGGGATATGATGTAGCCCTTCTCCATCTAGAGAATGCCGAGCACATGGCTGTAGGCATTTCAATAACTGGTAACTATGGTTCATACTATGAATATGATAGTAAAAAGTACTTTTATTTGGAAACAACTGGAGAAGGCTGGCAGATAGGTCAGATTCCTCCCGGTATCACTGATACAACGGCGCGTATATATCCCGTAAGATAGTTTTTCTATTATGAGGAATAATCAACAAAAAGTAGGCGCTATTATTGCTGCGGCTGGGGAGAGCCAGCGGATGGGTGGGGTGGATAAGGTTTTCGCCCTGCTTAATGGTAAGCCGGTGCTAACCTGGGTGGTTGAAAAATTTCAGGAATGTAGCTCTATTGACCACATAGTGGTGGTAGTGAATGAGCAAAATTTGGAGAGGTGCCGTCGGCTGGTGGCTGAACAGGGCTGGTCAAAGGTAACTGCTGTTTGTCCCGGTGGCAGCCGCCGCCAGGACTCGGTGGCGGCAGGGCTTGCTCAACTTGGTCAGTGCGATTGGGTGGTAATCCACGACGGGGCTCGCCCTCTGGTAACGGTGGACTTGATTGAGCGGGGGCTGGAGGCAGCCAAAGAAACGGGGGTGGCGGTGGCTGCGGTGCCGGTTACCGATACTATCAAGATAGCTGGAGATGACCAGCTTGTTCAGCAGACATTGCCACGGCAAAACTTGTGGGCAGTGCAGACCCCACAGGTGTTTCAACTTGACATAATAACAATAGCATATCGCCAAGTCAAGGCTGATGTAACCGATGATGCCGCTCTGGTAGAGCAGTTAGGCTACAGGGTTAAGCTTTATATGGGCGCTTGTGATAATATAAAGATTACTACTCCCGATGACCTGGCGTTAGCTGAGGTTTTGTTACAAAGGCGTGAGAAATAAGATGTGCATAATAACAATAAAGTGGTAATTAAGGAGGGTTGTTATGGAATATCGTAAACTTGGAAACTCGGGACTTAAGGTCTCTGAGATTGGGCTGGGAGGTAATACATTTGGATCGAGGGCTGATGAGCGGACTTCGATTGCCATCATTAACCATGCCCTTAATATCGGTATCAACTACATTGATACTGCCGATATGTATGGTCAGGGAAACTCTGAGGAATTAGTAGGGAAGGCAGTAAAGGGGAAACGTTCTCAGGTAATCATTGCCACTAAATTCGGCCACGCCATGGGTGATGGTCCTAACGAAAAGGGCGCCTCACACCATTATATAATAGAGGCGGTTGAAGACAGTTTGAGACGCCTGCAAACTGATTATATTGACCTTTACCAGATTCATCTGCCGGACCCAACGACTCCTATTAATGAGACATTACGGGCTCTTGACGATTTAGTTCGGATGGGCAAGGTGCGTTACATAGGCTGTTCTAATTTCGCTGCCTGGCAGCTTTGCGAGGCAATATGGGTATCCCGGGTCAACAACCTAGAGCATTTTATAACGGTGCAGCCCCGTTACAACTTGCTCGATAGAGAGATAGAGGTAGAGCTGGTTCCATGCTGCCAAGCTTATAACATCGGTGTCATCCCCTGGGGTCCATTGGCTGGGGGCTTCCTTACTGGAAAGTACCACAAAGGTGAGGCACTGTTACCTGACGCACGCTTGGCCCGGCTAATGACACTTTATGGAGAGATCTTTACCGAGACAAACTGGAACAAGCTGGGCAGGCTAGAAGCCTTTGCCACTGAGCGTGGTCACCTCATGGGGGAGCTGGCTGTAGCTTGGCTGCTGACTAAACCATGGGTGAGCACCGTCATCGCCGGGGCAAAAACGGTAGAGCAGGTATCGGCTAATGCTGCTGGTGCCGAATGGAAACTGACGGCCGAGGAAGTCGCTGAGGTGGAGGCCATATCCTAAAGGTGATCAGTATCGTATATTGTATCATTGCTACAGGGAAAAATTTGTATTATATTATATCCGGTCCACATTAGCTGAGGGCTTGTTACAAAGGCGTGAGAAATAAGATGCGCATTGGTATAGGTTATGACGTTCATCCCCTGACCTCTGGGCGGAGGCTGGTGTTGGGAGGGGTTGAGGTGCCTTTTGATAAGGGTCTTAGTGGTTGGAGTGATGCCGATGTATTAACTCATGCTATAATTGATGCCTTGCTGGGAGCAGCAGCTTTGGGTGATATAGGGAGCCACTTCACACCCGGAGAATCAGAATATAAGGACATCTCCAGCCTGCTTCTTCTGGAAAAGGTAAAGAGTAAGTTGGCAGAGCATGGTTGGCGAGTGCATAATATTGATGCTACCATTGTGGCTGAGCAGCCAAAACTGAGAGATTTTATTGACCAAATGCGACACCAGCTCAGCCAGACATTAGATATTGAGGTTAGCCGGGTAAGTGTAAAAGCCAGCACCTCATCCCAGTTAGGTTTTGTTGGTCAGGGAGAAGGGATAGCTGTTTATGCTGTGGCCTTGATAGAAAGCACTTCCGATTAGCAGGTGAATTTAATAGTGTTTACAGATATGATAAACCAGGCAAGTGAATCAACCCACCTTCCCAGGGTGCTGAACTGCATCTGTCAACCGCCCCGGTTATATGGGGCAGCTTGGCAGGAGAATTCATTCTGGGAAGGAGATTATTTCAATGGGACTTATTGCTAGTATAAGAAAGGATATCAAATCGGTTTTTGAGCATGACCCGGCAGCTGTCAACACCCTGGAGGCTTTGCTGGCTTATCCCGGATTTCATGCCCGGCAGTTTCATCGGCTAGCCCATACCCTGTGGAAGTGGCACATTCCTGTTCTACCCCGTCTTATTTCTCACATTAGTCGGTTTCTCACCGGTATAGAAATTCACCCCGGGGCTAAGATAGGAGACGGATTTTTTATTGACCACGGTATGGGTGTGGTCATTGGTAAAACCTCAGAGATTGGTGATAATGTTACTTTATATCAGGGGGTAACCCTTGGTGGCACCAGCCAGCAGAAAATAAAACGTCATCCTACCCTGGGTAACAATGTGGTGGTTGGAGTCGGGGCGCAGCTTATCGGGGCAATTACCATAGGTGAAAATACCAAGGTTGGTGCTGGCTCGGTGGTGGTAACCTCGGCTCCAGCCAATGCTACTGTGGTTGGAGTACCGGGGCGAGTAGTGGCAATCAGAAATCCCGATACTGATACCGTAGAGAGTCTGCCTGACCCGGTATGGGAAAAACTGGAAGGTTTAGAAAGAAGGGTAGCTGAACTGGAACAGCGTCTGGCTATAGACGAAAGGAAGCAAAAATGAAGGTATTTAACACTCTTTCCAGACAGAAGGAGGAGTTTTTGCCTCAGGGTGATGAGGTGAAGATGTATGTCTGCGGGGTTACCCCCTATGATGATTGCCACATAGGCCATGCCATGAGCTACATCATCTTTGATGTTATCCGCCGCTACTTGCAGTTTCGTGGCTACAAAATTAAGTATGTGCAGAATATTACCGATATTGACGACAAGATTATAAACCGGGCTAACCAGCGGGGCATTTCTACTCATGAGCTGGCAGAGAAATATACCGAGAGTTATTTTGCTGATATGGACGCCCTGAACATTGGTCGAGCTGATATTTATCCCAAAGCCACCGAAGAGATACCCAAGATTATTGAGGTGATACAGGGCTTGATAGCTAAAGGGTATGCCTATCCAGCTAATGGTAGTGTCTATTTCAGGGTAAGAAGCGTTCCTGATTACGGGAAACTGTCCCACCGTAACTTGGAATCTATGATACCTGCGGAAGGCGCAGTGGCTGGGGAAGAGAAGGAAAACCCAATGGACTTTGCCCTGTGGAAAGCGGCCAAGCCGGGCGAGCCATCCTGGGAGAATCCCTGGGGACAGGGCAGACCGGGTTGGCATATTGAGTGTAGTGCTATGTCACTGAAATATCTAGGGGATACCCTTGATATCCACGGCGGCGGGCAGGACCTGGTCTTTCCCCATCACGAGAACGAGATAGCCCAGTCGGAGAGCTTCACCGGCGTCAAGCCATTTGCCAAATACTGGCTGCACAACGGACTTGTGCGGATGGGCAAAGACAAGATGAGCAAATCCCTGGGTAACCTGGTAACCATTAGGGAAACACTGGAGAAACATAGTGCCGATGCCCTCCGCATCTTTATTCTCAGCTCTTATTACCGCAGCCCACTTAACTATTCCGAGGAAGCACTGGAGGCGGCGGAAAGAGGAGCTGACCGGTTGCGACAGGCCGTTTTGACTATAGTTGAGGATGGGAAAACTGACAAAGGAGTAGATGTTGAATCTTACCGAAAAAAGTTCATTGAGACAATGGATGATGATTTTAATACTGCTCAAGCCTTGGCTACACTTTTTGATTTAGCTAGGGACATTAACCGACTTAGAGACGAAGGTTATAGTATTCTTCAGGGACAGAAATTATTGTTAGAACTTACTGGCATATTGGGTTTGACCCTGAAAGAACGAGAAAAGCCATCTCTTGATATTGCTGAAGTTCGTAAAGCTAATCTCAATAAACTTATTAATGAAATAGGCTTTGCATTGAATAACTCTGTCATAGATTCTGGGGATGCAACGGCCTATATTAATTGGGTGGTAGATATTCGTAACATTCTTCGAAAGAGCAAACGATTCCAAAAGGCTGATGAAATACGAGCTAAACTGGCTGAGTTGGGTATAACTCTTGAGGATACCGCTAATGTTACAACTTGGAAGTATAAAAGGTAGCTCTTGATTTGGGGCAGTGACGGGTTATAATAGGGATTATTCAGGAGGTGAAAATATGCAAAAGGTAGCTTTTATCTTGATTGGCATCGGTATACTGGCTTTAATGGGCTGGGCAGTTCAAAGCTTTTTTACTGACAGCGAGATTCCGCTGCTTATTCGGATAGCTACTGGTGCTGTCAGTGTCGGGGTACTAATCCTCCTTGGAGTGGTTATTAAGGACAGACGGGCTAAGGCTAAAACAGATAAGTTTAAGGGGGTAGAGCGATGATTATTACCACATCAGGACAAATAGAGGCGAAATCGATTACTAAGACTATCGGTCTGGTGAAAGGCAGCACCATCAGAGCCAGACATCTAGGCAAAGATTTTATGGCTGGGCTGAGAGGCATAGTGGGTGGTGAGATAACCGAATACACCAAGATGATGGCTCAGGCTAGAGAAGAAGCTATCCAGAGAATGGTGGAGGACGCTGAGAAGAAGGGAGCAAACGCAATAGTCAGCATGAGGTTTGCCACCTCAATGGTAATGCAGAGTGCGGCTGAGATTCTCGCCTACGGAACGGGAGTGGTAGTAGGATAACTATCACATTGTGGGGAAAAAGTAAAGACGGTGGTCTCTGGGAACTATACTTTCAACTTTACTTAAACCAAAATCAGTGATTAAGGTTATTATGGCACTCATATAAAAGTAGCAATTATATCTCCCGTCTATTTTAGGGGTAAATACTAGCTGACTCTAAGGGACACCACAGAGACAATGATAAAGAGAACTACCAGGATAATGGTAAGCTGAAATAAGGTTTTTTCCACACCCCGCTTAGTCCGATAGACGGTATCAGCTTGACCAAAGATACCTCCCAGCCCCCCACCTCTAACCTGAAGCAAGATAGCTAGTATCAGGGCTACAGCCAATATAATCTGCGCTATATTTAGATAGCCTAGCAATTTCAATTTTATTTCTCCTCTAGCTTCTTCTTCAGCAATTCATTCACCAATTGCGGATTGGCACGACCGCTAGTTGTCTTCATAACCTGACCGACAAGAAACTTTAGGGCTTGCGGCTTACCCGCTTTATAATCAGCCACCGGTTGAATGTTATCTGCTATCACCTGACTGACTACCTTTTCAATCTCCTGAGTATTACTGATTTGGCTGAGTCCTCGCTGGGTAACAATATCACTTGCCTGTTTTCCGGTATTAAACATTTCCTCAAATACTTGCTTGGCACTGGTACCGCTAATAACACCTTGAGATATTAATTGAACTAAATCAAAAAGCGCCACAGGGCTGACTTTTCTTTCCATATCTTTTATATCAGTATTAGTAACATTAAGCAAGCGACTGAATTCACCGATTATCCAGTTAGCCACTAACTTAGCATGTTTTTTTGGTGACAAGCTTTGGGGTGGTCTTGTCATGCAAGCTTCAAAGTAGTCAGCCATTACTCTGGAGCTGGTAAGCAGGTTGGCGTCATAAAGGGGTAAGCCGTAATCGGTGACAAACCGGTCTCGCTTGGCTTCAGGTAGTTCAGGGAGCTTTGCCCTTATCCTCTCTATCCATTCTTCATCTAGAACTAATGGCGGGAGGTCCGGCTCAGGGAAGTAGCGATAATCATGGGCATACTCCTTACTCCGTTGCGAAACAGTTTTCCCTTCCTCCTCCACCCAGCCCCTGGTCTCCTGAACGAGTCTCTCACCTTCAGCTACTGCTTTTCTCTGTCGTTTAGCTTCATACTCTAAAGCTCGGTAAATTGCCTTAAAACTATTCATATTTTTGACTTCAACCTTAGCCATGGAATCCGGGCTATTTTCAGGACGGATACTGATATTGGCGTCACACCGGAAGCTACCTTCTTCCATATTTGCCGTGGATACACCCAGGTAACGGAGTATGGTGTGTAGCTTCATAAGATACTGCCTGGCTTCCTCTGGAGACCGCAGGTCTGGGTCACCTACAATCTCCATCAGCGGTACCCCAGAACGGTTAACATCCACCAGACTGTATGATTCTCCACTCGGCAGGGTGTAATGTAATAACTTGGCTACATCCTCCTCAAGGTGCACATTGGTAATACTCACCTTTTTCTTTCTGCCATTAACTTCAATAGTAAACCAGCCGTGGTGCCCCACAGGGGCATAGGATTGCGAAATCTGATAGCCCTTCATCAGGTCAGGATAAGGATAATTCTTCCGGTCAAATCTGGTATGACTGGAGATGGTGCAATTTAAGGCTAGCGCCGTCATTACGGTATGTTCTACTGCTTGTTTATTAATGGTAGGTAATACCCCTGGCATACCCAGACACACCGGACAGACGTGAGTGTTGGGTAGAGCACCAGCATACTCAGCACTGCAACGACAAAACATCTTGCTCCTGGTCAGTAGCTGAGCATGAACCTCCAGCCCGATAATAGTCTCATAGTCCACGGCTTATTTAGTATAGCAATATCGTGGTTAGCTGGCAAGGAACCCCTTTTTATTTACCAACCTTACTTATGCTATAATTTTTTTAATTAGTTCGGGGATATAGCTCAACAGGGAGAGCGCTGCGTTCGCATCGCAGAGGTCGGGGGTTCGAATCCCCCTATCTCCACCAATGATAGATTAGTAAAAGAAGGGAGTAGATTTAAAGTGTCAAAATTGAATCTGGAACAATTTGTCCAAACTGCCGAAAGAATCAGGCAACAGGCAATAGCCGAAGACAGGTTAACTGATAATCCTTCTGATGAAGAGTTAAGGCTAATTCTGGAGAAGGAACCTGAGGTCAAAAAAACAAAATATGGTAGTTTCGTTGCTGAAAGTGAACCTACTTCCAGAGCCGCCATGTTCACCAAGAATAGCGTTGACCATCCCTTTGGCAAGAAAGAACTAAAGCTGTTGGCTCAGTGTGAACAAGTCTTAGTCAGAGAAAGGTTGATTTCCATTGATAGAATTGTAGGCAATGCCAGCAGTGAGACGGTGGTTAGGCTGATTATCCCCGAACGCTTTGCCCATGTTGCCTACGGCGGTGGAAACCTGTTCTCGCCGGTTAAAAAAGAAGTGGAAAAGCCAGACTACTACATACTGTTTTTCGCTGATGAAGCTTTTGAAGCCAATAAATCCAAGCCGCTTCCCGAGAAAGATATCACTATAAGATTAGCTATGCTGGATGGCGGAAGGTTCGTCAAGATAGTCAGGAATAGCAATTATATAGGTGAATACAAGAAGGGTGTTTTTGCTGCCGAGGATTGGGCAGCTAAGACCAGACGGGGTGGTATCTTCTTACATGCTGGTTGTAGAGAAGATTACCTTCAATCAACTCATGGGGACTACCAGATGATAAGGACACTACTGGTAGCATTAAGTGCCAATGGCAAAACAACCACAACCTCTAGAATTCTGGCCAGAAAGGGGAATGAGAAATCCTGGATTATTCAGGATGATGGCGGGACTCTCATGCCTGACGGCTCCTTCTACGGCTTTGAAGCCGGGGGAATGTTTGTAAAAACTGAAGGGGTAAATCCTGGGGAGCAAACCGAGATATTTTATGGCTTATTAAAACCACGAACTAGCTGCGAAAATGTTTATATAAATGAAGACGGGGATTTTGACTTTTACAATGTCCGAAGAACATCAAATGGCAGAGCCGTCATTTTGAGAAGAGATTTTATGCATGCCAGTTCCTATATTGATGTGGAGAGGGTTGATAATCTAATTATTATCACTAGGGGACCACTAATTCCGATAATATCGAAACTGACTCGAGAACAGGCGGTAGCCCTGATGATTTTGGGACAAGCCATGGAATCTTCGGCCGGTGACCCAACTCAGGCGGGAAAAATCAGGCGAGAGTTTTTCTATGACCCCTTTGTCGCCGGTGATTTAGCTGAGCATGCCAATATGTTCTACGAAATAATAAAGGGACTTCCTCACTTAAATTACTATTTGTTGAATACCGGAGGAATAGGTGAGGGAGAACGTTACCGAGATATAAGATTGGAATTTACCGTAGGGATATTAGACTCTTTATTAAGAGGGGGGCTGGAAGACTGGATAGATTCTTCTGCAGGGTTTAAGGTGCCGAGAGCAATTAGGGTTGTGGATGATATTTATATGCATCCCGAGAAGCTTTATCCAGAAGGTGAATTTGAAGAAAAACAAGGCAACCTTAACAAAATCAGGTATGAAGCTGTCGAAAAAATTGGCAGCAGTCTTCACCCTGATATCAGAAACGTTTTCAGCAAAGTCTAGCATGCCCCTGTAGCTCAGGTGGATAGAGCAGCGGTTTCCTAAACCGCGTGTCGCGTGTTCGAGTCACGCCAGGGGTACCACTTTTTTGTAGCTAAATAAGCCCTCTAAGTGATGATAACTTAGAGGGCTTTGGTATTTTTGCTAATCTTTTGCTAATCCGGAGATATATCAGTAAGGCCAAGGTTGAGCCATTTCATTATGTCTGATAAGCTATAGTCGGGTGGCAATAAACCATTAGTTTCCATGTCATAATACCAATGAACCAACGCTTCTTTTTGGCTCCTCAGGTCAGATGCTACCGCATATTTAAAATGCTTTATCCATAGTTCAATTTCCTTTGTAGTGACGTTATGTCCAACGGATAAAACTTCTGCAATGAAAATCAAGTTCTCCGCTAAGTCCTTTTCTATTACTTCAGAAGGATTGGACCAATGGGCTGAACCTAGACAATCAGTGTAAATACTTATTTGTTTAAGATTATCTAATACGTAAGGGTGTTCTGCAAAAGGATCGAACATTGCCTTAAAGTCATCAAGTTTTCGCGCTCCTTGTCTTACCATATCAACTAATAGCCATTGCACATTCTTTTTAACGTGAGAACGGTAATCCTTCCATGTGTTTTTTAATTCTTGGTCTGAATTAACTACTGATAGACTACGTAGGATTGCTTTCTTCCCTGATTCTTCAATAGAAAGAATAGCTAAGGCGGCAGCAGTAGGTAACTAGCATTTTCGTAGAGGATTTTAGCATCTTCTAGCAAACGGATAGAGTTCTGGCGTGCAAAATTTATACCTTGACTAATCTGTTCAGGATTAAGTTTACCTTTATATGAATTTAAACGTTTATATGACATTTGTAACCTCAATACTATTGGGCAATGATTTTTAAATTATCATCAAAAGTCTTTGCAGCTGCCTCCTGTAGGCCAGGTACATGACTATATGTATCCAGTGTAAATGCCACTGTTGCGTGTCCTGGGCATTCTAGGTGACCTACACAGTTCTTTATGGGTGAGGGACTCAGCATACTCTCCCTCATTTTGTCAGTATGTGCCATGAAGTTAAGACAAACGATGGAATAAAGGACTCTAATTACCTTTCTTTATCAACAAACATATATTCCGTGAGAAAAACCTTATCGGGAAGCGATAGGAGTTTTCCGGGAAAGATTTTAATACCTCAAAGCCAGCCTTCTTTACCAGTCTCTCCAGCTCAGGGTAGGAGAACAGGTAATAGTAACGATATAGAGTCTTATTTCTCTTCCGCCACGGCACAGCTACCTCCCTACCTTTAAACCAGAATCTGGGTTGCCAGCGGTTCCATACTGTAACAAATGCCTCGCCGCCAGGTTTTAACACTCGTCTCAGCTCACATAGAGCGGCTTCCCTCTCCTTCTTACTCCTCAAATGGTGGTAGCTAGCCACTGAGATTGCCCAATCAAAGGTTTCGCCAGAATAGGAAAGTTGACTAACATCAGCCAGGGATAAGTTTACCCTAAAGTCAAACTTCTGAGCGTATTTTCGGGCAAACTTTAACATTTCAATAGAAAAATCCACGCCATATAGCTCAAACCGTTCCTTGAAGGGCAAAAAGTCCGGACCGTGGGCACAGCCAAGGTTTAGCAACCTGCCCTTCTGCCACCTGTTTGCCAACGACTCTAGCTCGCTACGGAATATAGACCAGTGCCTGAAGTTATACCAGCCAGGAGCTATCTGATTGAATATATCTCTAGTTGTTACCATAAACTAAAATCTGCTAAACTATTTATGACATAATATGAAGAAATTTACAAGAACTATATCTGGGGTTACTCCGGTGGCTGTTATGATGCAACCTATGAAATGCCCGGGACAGTGCATATATTGCCCCACTTACCCAGCTACACCCCAGAGCTATACTCCGGAGTCGCCGGCGGTGTTGCGAGCTAAGAAATGCGACTACGATGCCAAGAAGCAGATTAAGCTACGGCTAAAGGTCTTAGCCGAGATGGGGCACCCCACCGACAAGATTGAGCTGATAGTAATGGGGGGTACCTTTCTGGCATACCCTGTAGATTACCAGTACCAGTTTATCAAGGACTGCTTTGATGCCTTGAATGGTGAAGAATCAGCCACCATGGAAGAGGCAAAACGAATTAATGAAACGACCAACCATCGTTGTACCGGGCTGTGCATCGAGACCAGACCAGATTGGTGCCAACAAGAGGAAATAGACAGGATGCTTGAGTTTGGCACCACCAGAGTAGAACTAGGGGTTCAGACGCTGGATGACGAAATCTATCGACTGGTAAGGAGAGGACACAAGGTGGAAGATGTAATTAAAGCCACCGCCCTGCTTAGGGAGCACGGTTTTAAGGTACATTACCACTGGATGCCAGGATTGCCAGGCTCAACCCCGGAAGAGGATTTAGAGTTATCGGCAAGGCTATTCAGCGATGATAGCTTTAAACCAGATGGCTTGAAGCTATATCCGACTATGGTAGTGGAGGGGACTGAACTGGAGAAATGGTATCGAGATAATCGTTATCAGCCTTACGATGATGACACTATGATTAACCTGATTGCCGACATTAAGTCTATTATCCCCAAGTATGTCAGAATCTCAAGGGTGCTGCGTGACATCCCGTCCAAATTTATTGTTGGCGGTTTAAAGGATTCACTGCGGGACATAGCTAAACAGCGAATGAAGCAGCAAGCAATTGAATGTAAGTGCATCAGGTGTCGAGAGTATGGGCACCGGACACGGGATGGCTGGGAAATAGGTCAACCCCGGATGGTAAGAATGGATTATGAAGCTTCAAACGGGAAGGAGATTTTTCTATCCTTTGAAGATGAAAATGAAACATTGTTTGGCTTGCTACGAATGAGAATCCAATCTAAGCCCATAGCTACACTGGGACAGGAGAGAAACGGGAATTCAGCCCTGATAAGAGAGCTACATGTATTTGGCCCTGAGGTTTCTCTCAGCCAGCGAAACCCAACTGCAGCACAGCATAAGGGCTTAGGTAAGGCACTACTAAGAGAAGCCGAGCGAATTGCTAGTGAGGAATTCCAAGCCAAACAGATGGTAGTATTAAGTGGTGTCGGCGCTAAAGAATACTATCGTAGTGAGTTCAGCTACGGCTCACGGGGAAACTATATGGTTAAGAACCTGTAGGCTCTCCCGTTAGACTAATTGGTGAAATCTGGTAGTTTATCAGACCCCGTTTGATGGATATATCTAAGTCCACTCATTAAATCTTCCAGTTTTCTCTGTGGAACGGTGAATATTAATTCAGCCTACAGCCCAGCAGTAGCTAGGATATCGGGAACCACTTCTTCTCTATTGATGGCCATGATGTGGACGCCATCACAAATGGAGTCTTTTTTCAAGGTGGCAATCATCCGTCCGGCAATCTCAATGCCTTTAGATAGTGCTTTGCCCTTGGGAGCGCTCGCTAATTCATCAATCAGGTTTTGAGGCACAAAGATACCGGGGACGTTTTCCGTCATAAACTTTGCCATTCTTGCTGATGACAGAAGGACTATCCCGGCTAGTATCTTGACGGGAAACTGACGGGCGTACTGCATGAATTTGCTGAAGTTGTCTAAGTCGTAAATCGCCTGAGTTTGGAAGAACTCGGCACCGGCCTCGACCTTTTTTTCAAACTTGATTAGCTGGGGCTCGATTGGGCTGGCTTCGGGAGTGACTATGGCGCCAGCACAAAATTCCACTGCTCCATCGAGGTCATTCCCTCCCAGGTCTTTGCCTGATTCCATTAGCCGAATTGTTTCCAGCAGTTGCACTGAATCAAGGTCAAAAACCCCTTTAGCCTCTTTATGGTCACCAACTGGAACGGCATCACCAGTTAAACAGAGGACGTTCCTTATCCCTCTGGTGTATGCTAGCAGGAGCTCGGCCTGGAGAGCCAAGCGGTTACGGTCACGGCAGGTCATTTGCAAAATAGGCTCACCACCTCGCTCTTTGATAGCCAGGCATCCGCCAATAGACGGAAAACGCATCACCGAACTCTGGTGGTCAGTGACATTTATTGCATCGACCTTATCTTTGAGAAGGTCGATATGATGAAGTAATTTTTCAATATTTGTCCCTTTTGGCGGAGCAACCTCACTGGTTACCACGAACTTGCCGGAATTAAGTACCTGCTTGAACTCTGACACCATTATTCTGTCTCCTTGCTCATACTAGCTTAGCGATTTTTGGTCTGGGAGCTACGTGATAATTCCTAGGGGGATGATATTTCCGCATCAAATCAAGCCTGCCTTGGTCTCTCAGGCGCTCATAGATAAGGGTCCAGGCACAGTCCTTTTCCTTATCAACCTCACATTTACCGTTATTGGTGCCACCACATGGACCGTTTATTAGACCCTTGTGGCAGCCAGTGATGGGGCAGATACCGGCAGTCTCACCAAGAATGCACTGACCACACTGGGCACAAACCTCGTGAAAATCACCCGGGCTATCCTCTATACCTATGAACAAGGTATCCAACGCTGGAATGACCGGCTTGTCAATATATAAGCTCAGCCGATGCACTCCTAGAGCACAGGCCATAACCAAGATGCAGTTAGCATTCTGAATAGCTTCATTATTTTCTCTAATAGCTACCTCGGTCATCTCATCACAAGCAATAGGGATAACCGTCTGCCCAGTCACTAACTTGCCTAGCTCTTGTAAATGCTCCTTCATATCCAGGACCTCTTCTCTTCCCCCGGTTCTGGTCATTGTGGTGCAGGTGCCACAACCGACAATATACACGCGGTCAAACCTGTCTAATTGCTGCTTTACTTCGTCAAAAGGTTTCTGTTTGGTAATAGATTTCATACTCAACCTCCCTTATCTTTCCAGGTCACATCTTAAGCATCGTTTGGCTTCTTGTCTAGCTTTCTCCTCGGAGAACCCTAATTCTGTCTCCTTAAAGCTGTGTTTTCTTTCCTCAGCGGGAAGTCGGGGTATCTCCGGCCTAAATTGGGGCTCCCAAGTCTCCTCTTCTTCTCTACTTATTACCTCTTCAATAACACTGGGCTTTAGTTCATATATCTCAACTCTTGAGGTATCACCTTTGAGATATTTATCTATGGCCATAGCTCCTCTTCTACCAGCAGCAATAGCCTCTATAACCATGCCCGGTCCGAAGGCAAAATCTCCTCCGGCAAAGACGCCGGGGACATTGGTAGCCAATCTATTATTATCAACAGCCAGTCTTTCCCGTCTAGTGCGTTCCAGAGCACTATCTGGTGGTAAAAACGATAGGTCTGGAGCTTGCCCTACAGCAGCAATAACGTTATCTACCTCAACAAGGAATTCAGAACCAGAAATAGGTACCGGGCGACGGCGTCCGCTAGCGTCAGGTTCGCCCAGTCTCATGCGAATACATTGTAAACCAGTTACTTTCCAGTTGTCGCTTACTACTCGGCTAGGACTGACCAGGAAATTAACTTGAACACCCTCGTCCAGAGCCTCATTATATTCCACATCAGTAATTGGCATCTCCTCCCGCGACCGCCGATAGAAGATAGTGACTTCGTCAGCACCGAGACGGAGAGCGGTGCGAGCGGCATCTAAAGCTACATTACCACCTCCAATAACAGCCACGTGGTGTCCAATTCTGACCGACTTGCCAACCTTCACATCCCTTAGAAATCTCAAGCCATAGTAGAAGCCTTCAATGTCTTCCAGTTCACCAGGTATACCAATGCGTTGGCTTCTTTGGGCTCCAGCAGCGATGAAGATGGCTTCAAAACCACTTTTTCTAAGGTCTTCTATGGTGAAATTTACATTGATTGGTGTGTTGTATTTTATCTCTACCCCACGCTTGACAATATAGTCTATCTCCTTTTCAATAACCTCTGGTGGCAAGCGGAAGTCAGGTATGGCTACTGAAAGCATGCCCCCGCCTATGGGGAGAGCTTCAAAGACTGTAACTGGATAGCCCATCTGGGCCAAAAAGTAGGCGCAAGACAGTCCGCAGGGTCCGGCTCCTATTACCGCTACCTTTTGGTTGTGGGTCTGTGGGAAGGGCTCTGGCTCAGGCAATTCGCTAACATGGTCGAAATACCAGTCGGCAACGAGGCGCTTGAGCGCCTTAATAGCTACCGGCTCATCAAGCTCGCCACGGCGGCACCTACCTTCGCAGGGATGATGACAGATGCGACCACAAATAGACGGGAATGGGTTACGCTCCCTGATGGTGTTAATAGACTCCAAATATTCACCGTCGGCAATATGAGCCACATATTGGGGAATGTTAATTCCTACCGGGCAGGTATGCTGACAGGGAGATATCATCAGAGCATCACAGACAGCCGCCGGGCACTTCTTTTCTTTTATGTGGGCTTCATATTCGTCTCTAAAGTAATTAAGAGTGGTAAGCACCGGATTAGGACAGGTTTGCCCCAAACCACAGAGCGAGCACTCCTTCACTGTCTTAGCTATGGTGAGCAAGATGTCAATATCACTCTCACGCCCTTTACCCTCAGTAATCCTGGTCAGGATTTCCAACATTTGCTTGGTTCCCAGGCGGCAAGGGACGCATTCCCCACAGGACTCCGTCTGGGTGAAACTCAGGAAATACCTGGCTATCTCCACCATACAGGTGGATTCATCCAGTACCACCATCCCGCCAGAACCCATAATCGAGCCTAATTGAGCCAGGGTCTCATATTCCACCGGGGCATCAAGGAACCGGGCAGGAATGCAGCCTCCTGACGGTCCTCCCGTCTGGACTGCCTTGAACCGCTTGCCGCGAGGGATACCACCACCGATATCAAAGATAATGGTAGATAGGGGAGTTCCCATTGGCACTTCTACTAATCCGCTGTTAGCAATCTTCCCGGTAAGGGCAAAGATGGCCGTCCCTTTACTCCCGTCGGTACCGATGCTAGCAAACCAATCAGCTCCGCGGTCAATAATAACAGGAACAGAGGCCAGGCTCTTTACATTGTTGATGTTGGTGGGCTTTCCATCCAGACCCGATTGAGCGGGGAAAGGTGGGCGAGGACGGGGCATGCCTCGTCGGCTCTCAATAGAAGCCATTAAAGCTGTCTCCTCACCACAGACAAAAGCCCCGGCACCTTCCTTAATATGCACTATAAAATCAAAGCCTGAGTTAAGAATATCTTTCCCTAAGAAGCCTCTTTCCTGGGCTTGCTCTAAGGCAATACGAATCCGCTTTACTGCCAGAGGATATTCAGCACGGACATAGATGTAGCCCTCATTAGCCCCTATAGCATATCCAGCAATGGTTAGTCCTTCAATAACAGCGTGTGGGTCGGCTTCCAATATGGAGCGGTCCATAAAAGCACCGGGGTCACCTTCATCGGCATTACAGATGACATACTTTCTCTCACCGTTAGCATTACGGCAGAATTCCCATTTGCGCCCGGTAGGGAAGCCAGCACCGCCACGTCCACGCAATCCAGACCTCTTCATCTCTTCAATAACCTCTTCTGGAGTCATTACCGAAAGAGTCTTTCTCAGTGCCTGATAACCTCCCTGAGCAACATAGTGCTCAATCCTCTCCGGGTTGATGTGCCCACAGTTACGTAAGATAACACGCTGTTGCTTTTTATAAAAGCTTATTTCTGAGTAGTGTGGTATAGCTTTACCAGTCACCGGGTCGTGGTAGAAAAGACGCTCTACTGGCTTGCCATTGCGAAGGTGAGAGCCAACAATCTCCGGTGCATCCTCAGCCTGAACATGGGTATAGAAAATGCCCTCGGGTTCCACAACCACATTGGGACCCTGCTCGCAAAAACCGTGACAGCCAGTGAAATCTACATCGGTATCTCTTATTCCCTGCCGCGCTAATTCTGCCTTCAGCGCTTCATAAACAGTATCAGACCCTGCTGAGATGCAGCCCGTACCTTGACAGACCCAAATAGTGTGATGGTCTTGCATACTTACTCCCCACCCCTCTTGAATAATTGCCCCACCTTTTTGGGATTCAGGTGACCATGGGTCTTATCCCCAATGATGAGATTAGGCGCCAGGGCGCAAACGCCCAAGCAAGCAACCGTCTCCAAGGTATATTCCCAGTCAGGAGTAGTTTGACCTTCTTCTATGCCCAAGTACTGCTTCACCTGTTTCAGTATCGTCTTGCCTCCCCGTACGTGGCAGGCTGTTCCCCGACACACTCTAACAACTCTTTTCCCCCGTGGCTTGGTATAAAGCTGCTCATAGAAGGAAATAACTCCTTGCACATGGCTGGGGAAGACTCCCAGAGCTTCGGTGATAATTGATATAGATTGGGGAGGGATATACCCGAACTCATCCTGAATTTTTTGCAATAATGGTATCAACGGCCACTTCTGCTGGCTATACTCAGCCACAATTTCATTTATCCGCACCAGGTCAGCCTCTGTAATTGTCCTCCCTTTATCCATGAAACCCTACCTTTTCTATTCTTACATTACATGCTTTAAGTGAAGGTGTTTTTGCCTTTGGGTCTAAGGCAATGCCAAATAGTCCATTAAACGGAGCTTCTGGGAATGAAATTGGCATAAAGAGCGTCCCCTCAGGCAACGTATCAACAATCTTGACCATAGTGGTCACTTCGCCTATAGGTGAGATAACCTTGACCTTCTCACCATCACTGATGGCAAGCTTTTTGGCATCAGATTCGCCAATTTCTACAAAAGCTTGGGGGGAAAACTTCTTCAACCGCCAAGCCATCGAGCTTCTGGTACCAGTCCCAAAATGATGGAGTATAGTCCCAGTAAGTAAAGCAAAAGGATAATCCTCTTTTACTCCCTCCGCCTGCGGGGTATATTTAACCGGAGAGAAACGAGCAAATCCCTTTAAGAATTGCCCCCCATAGGTGCGCTTCGCTTCCCACCTGTCCAGATCAGCTTGGTATAGCCTATCTGAATTGGCATAGCCCTCGTATAAAGGAACTAATTCCTCAATCTCATCCATAACCTGCTGGAGGGAAGAGAAAGGCAGCGGACACTTCATCTTATCAGCTAGCCGCAGGATTATTTCCCAGTCTGGTAAGCTTTCACTGACGGGTTCGATAGCTTTCTGCACCCTGTTTATTCTTCCCTCGAAATTAGTAAATGTTCCTTCCTTTTCAGCAAAGCTTGCCGCAGGCAGAACCACATCTGCTAGTTTAGCTGTTTCAGTAAGGAACATATCCTGCACCACGAGGAAATCAAGGGAAGTTAGAGCTTCAGTAACCAGAGTTGAGTGCGGGAAGCTTAAAACAGGATTTTCTCCTACGATATATAAGCCCTTGACCTCCCCACTTTTTGCCTGCTCAATAATTTCCACAGCCGTTAGCCCAGCGTCGGGCGGCAAGTTCACCTTCCAACGTTGTTCAAAATTCTTTCTTGCCTGGCCATCTGCCACACTTTGATATCCTGGGAGTAAATCGGGTAAACTACCCATATCACACGCCCCTTGAGCGTTATTTTCTCGTTGTAGGGCAAAGATGCCTCCACCCAGATGCCCGATATTACCGGTTAGCATCGCTACGTTCGCCAGAGCGATTACACTATCTGTTCCGGTGATATGCTGGGTGATTCCATTACCATAGACGATCGAAGCCCGCTTGGCCTCAGCAAAGAGGCGAGCAGCAAGTTGTACATTCTGAGCGGGGACGCCGGTTATCTCCTCCACGTGTTTAGGGGTATATGTTTCCAGGCTCCTTGCCAATTCAGTAAAATTGTCCGTCCTGCGGGCTACGAACTCTTCGTCAAACAGTCTTTCCTCGATAAGCACTCTTGCCAAGCCGTTTATTAGCGCTACATCGGTGCCAACCTTAGGCCTCAGCCAGAGGTGAGCGAATGGAGTCAGCTTTGTTTGCCGAGGGTCAACCAGCAACAACCTGGCACCTTTGTACTTAACAGCACGCTTTATGGCGTATCCCACAATAGGGGCTGACGAAGTGGGGTCGGCTCCGATAACCATTATGACATCCGATTGCTGCAAATCATCAAGGTGATTTGTAGTACCAGTGAAGCCAATGGAGGAGCCAAGGCCAATTCGAGTAGGAGAATTATACAAGCGACTGCCATTATCAATATTATTGGAGCCTAGCACACACCTGGTGAATCTTTGCAAGAGGTAGTTTTCTTCATTAGTGCACTTGGAGGAGCCGAGAACAGCCAAGCTATTATGACCATGCTTATCCTTTATTCGCTTGAATTCACTGGCTACTTGTTCTAAAGCTTGCTCCCAGGACACCTCTTCAAAATTCTCGTTCGTCTTGACCAATGGTTTGGTTAGTCTATCTGGGCTGTGGATGAAATCGTAGCCATAGCTTCCTCTCACACAAAGCGTGCCATGATTTACTGCATCCTCTTTGCCCGGTGTAACCCGTACTATGTTATTATCCTTGACTTCTAGGCTAATACTGCACCCACAGCCACAAAAAGGGCAGGTCGTCTGAACAGTGGTTGTAGTCGTCCCCCGGTATGTCCTTTCTTTTTCCATAAGGGCACCGGTAGGGCAGAATGCGACACAGGTGCCACAGAAGGTACACTCAGACCTCTCCAGCGGCAAATCGTTTAGTGTTGCCGGTTTAGAAGTAAAGCCCCGACCGATGTAATCAATTGCTCCTTCAACAACTAGCTCCTGGTCTGCCCGAATACACTTGGCGCACAAGATACACTTGGAGAGGTCTCTTTCGATGAACGGATTAACTTCCTCAATGGTAGCCATCTGGGGAACCCTCTGAAAGTCTACCAACCCGATGCCTATATCTGAAGCAATCTGGCGTAATTGGCAACGGTTGCCCTTGTCACATATCAGACAGGAATCAGGATGGCTGGCAAGCATTAGCTTAACGATGGTTTTACGATGCTCTGTGACTCGAGGTGAATGGGTATTGATTACCATTCCCGGTGCTATTGGGGTGACACAAGAAGCCATCAAACCGCCGGTTCGTTCATTTTCTACCAAGCAGATGCGGCAAGCACCAATTGAACTTAGATGGGAATCAGAACAGAGTGTGGGAATATCTATGCCTGATTCTTGGGCTAGGTCTAAAATGGTCATCCCTGAGTAACCGCTTACTTCCACCCCGTCAAGCGTAATTGTAATTGCTTCCAATCATGCCCCCTGTAGTTCTAGCGACGGAGCTGTGTATCGAGCGACAGTATGTACGAATTGCTTTCCCTGACTTACTGACCGTATGCCGGTTAGCAGCAGGGCGCAAACAACCATCTCGTACAAATGGTATGGTCATCTACTAGTAGCTCTTTGAATCGCTGTTTCCTTCTTGCGCCTCTCTCCCTCCGCCCTTATATGTATAGGTTACAGCAACAACTAGGCTCTGTCAAACGCTGGCAGGCTCTACCTATTATGTTTGGGAAAAGAAGATTATTAGAAAGTCTCCGACGGTACTCAAGCGAACCTATTTCCCAACAGTTCTCAAAGATAAAGATTGAAGCTCTCTCCAGACAGTATGTTGACAGAGGAAGTAGCTACAGAATATAATATCGTGATGCAATATCGGGGGATATTATCTATGTTGGATAGGGAGTTCTTTTTGGGATTCATCAAGATTCACATTCTGTATCATGCTTCGAAGGAGTCAATCTTCGGGGCAGAGATGACTAGGGAGCTGGCTAGACACGGATATAACATTAGTCCAGGCACACTTTACCCAACGCTCCATCGTCTTGAAAAAGAAGACTATTTGAAAAGCAGTTCAAAGGTGGTTAATGGTAAGGCCAGAAAATATTATCAGGCTACTGTCGAAGGGAAGCGTGTGCTGGAGCAGTCCAAGAAAATGATCAGAGAACTGGTTACTGAAGTGATTGAGGAGAAACAGGTAGATTGACCTGTAGTGATGATTATCGAAGAATCAGGGGTTTATAACAAATATCTCCTGAACGGTGATAGCGCCAACAATGATTAAGCGTTTTTCCCTATACGGCTTCCTGAAGAACCAGCGGTACTTTGAACCGTTCATTATACTGTTCTTCCTCCAGCAAGGGTTATCCTTTACCCAGATCGGTTTTCTTATCGCCTTCCGGGAGCTTATCATTAATCTCATGGAAATCCCCAGTGGAGCTGTCGCCGATTTGTTTGGCCGCCGCCGCAGCATGATTTTGGCATTTGTCTCCTATATCATTTCCTTTGCCATATTCGGTTTCTGTTGGGATTACTGGCATTTCTTTGTTGCTATGCTCTTTTTCGCCATCGGTGAGGCATTCCGCACCGGCACCCACAAAGCGATGATATTCACCTGGCTCCGTATCGAGGGACGTCTTGACGAAAAAACTAGAGTCTATGGATATACCCGCTCCTGGTCGAAAATTGGGTCAGCGGTTTCTACTATCCTGGCGGTTGCCTTTGTTCTACTGACCAATAATTATGCTTATGTCTTCTTCTTTGCCATTATCCCATATATTGCGGGACTGATTAATTTTATGACCTACCCCAGGGAGTTAGAGGGTCAATCCGGTGAGAAGGTGGGCGTCCGTGATGTTGTAGTCCATCTCTGGGAGTGTATCCATGCCGCTCTGGTTATAAGAAGACTGCGCCGTTTAATTGTGGAGTCGATGTCTTTTGAGGGTGTTTATAAAGCGGTTGCTGACTATCTTCAGCCCATAGTACAGAACATGGCGCTATTGCTTCCCATCTTCATCGTTTGGGGAGAGACACGCCGTAGCGCAGTTATGATCGGGGTGGTTTACGTTATCCTGTATCTGGTCTCAGCCTATGCCAGCCGCAGTTCCTATCGCCTGACCAGTTACACTGGAGGAGAGGAGAAGGGAAGTCGTCTACTCTGGAAGGGAGTTTTTGTTCTTTATATTGCACTCATTCCGTTGCTGTTCTTTGGGTATTATTACGTGGCGGTAATTGGCTTTATCGCCCTGTCTCTGATTCAAAACCTCTGGCGCCCTATTTTAATAAGCCGCTTTGATGCCTATGCCAGCGAGACAAAGGGTGCTACTGTGCTATCTATTGAAAGCCAGGCAAAATCAGTCTCTACAATGATAATAGCGCCGATTCTGGGTGCGGCGGTAGATTTTGCCCGGGGGCAGAGCCTGGGTGGAGAATTTTGGCCGGTAGCTACCATTGCGGCGGTAGTCACCCTGCTTATCCTGCTTACGCCACTGAAAGAAAAAGGTAATGGAGAGCCGGCAGATATAAAAGTGAGTGTATAAGGGATACGGAGGATTAACTCTCTGTATTCCTACACGATATTTTTAATTAAACGATTGGTGATTATATACGTAACATAGCATATGATATAATTTTTATATGGAGTTAGTTACATCTGTCGCCAAAAGGCAGGCATAATGCCCGATGAGCCAATAAAGTGCTATCACTTTGAGGCGAAAAGGTATAAATAAAATGGAGGTAATTTAGGTGATAAGAGATTTAGTGATTGCGAACAGGTCCTGTCGGCGATTTTATCAGGAAGTTGCCATAGAAGGTGAGACACTGAGAGAGCTTGTTGACCTGGCGAGGCTCTCTGCCTCTGCTTCCAACAAGCAGCCACTGAAATACATTCTTTGTTGCGACTCTCAGAAGAATGCGTTGATATTTCCGTGTCTTGGCTGGGCTGGCGCTCTCAAAGACTGGCCCGGTCCTTCTGAAGGGGAACGCCCATCAGCCTATATTATTATACTGGGGGATACAGAGATAAGTGAGGCCTTTGGCTGTGACCATGGCATAGCGGCTCAAAGTATTCTTCTCGGTGCTAGAGAAAAGGGATTAGGCGGCTGTATGCATGGTTCCGCCGAGAAAGATGAGCTCCATAAAGCTCTCGACATACCACCACGCTATGAGATACTCCTGGTATTGTCTCTGGGTAAGCCTAAGGAAAAGGTAGTCCTTGAGACTATCGGGCCTGACGGAGATTTCAATTACTGGCGTGATAGTGATGATGTGCACCATGTACCCAAGCGACGCCTGGATGACATTATCATAGGTTAGTTGTCTGCCGGGCGCTCTATTGGTTTGAGGTGAGGAGGTATAAGTAAACAAAGGAGAATTGAAAAAGACAAAATTACGCATAATTAAAATTTAGGGAAACGATTCGTAGCTGTTTAGCGCTGTTTAGCTTTGATTTGTTTTTGTAGTTATGTTAACCTATTTGAGGTGAAAAGGTATAAATGATAGCAAAAAGCACCTGCAACGATACTTGAATGAATTTTCATTTAGGTATAATCTAAGAAGCGAGGCAAATGGTATGGGCTTTACTTCCCTACTTTGCAACTGCAACCAAAGATTAACGTATAAGGAGTTGATAGCAAATGGCAATTAAGAAGCCTGAATCAGAAACACCTTTTACCTTGCTGATGCCTTTTGATGAAGCCCTTGAACGGCTTGCTAACGTCAATACGAGGGTTGCTGAACCCGATATAAATACCAACGGACATGGGGCATCTCCTTTCGTTAAATGGGCTGGTGGTAAGCGTAGCATCATCAACGAATTGATTAAACGCTTGCCAGAAACTCTTGAAAATTACTACGAACCATTCATGGGGGGAGCAGCCTTATTTTATAAGATTCAATCACGCATCAATCGAGCCTACTTATCAGACATTAATTTTGATTTGGTGATAACTTCTAAAGTTGTCCAAAAGGCACCCGAAGCCCTGATTACTAGATTAGAAGAACATACACGAAAAGACAGCGATGATTATTACTATAAAATCCGTGCTCAACATGAATTACAAAACCCCATAGACATTGCGGCACGCTTTATCTACCTTAATAAGACCTGCTTTAATGGTCTTTATCGAGTCAACAAAAAAGGTGAGTTTAATGTACCACGTGGAAGTTCAAAAAAACCTAATATCGTGCAACGAGAGAATATTTTAGCGGGTAGTCAAGTATTTCAGAAAGCAAATATTGAGTACCACGAGTTTGATACTATTAGACCTCTCCCAAAAGACTTTGTTTACTTTGACCCGCCTTACCACCCATCAGATAGCACCTCATTTACCAAATACACCAAATTAGACTTCTCCGAGAAGGATCAACAAAGACTTTGTGATTTTGCGGTACAGCTTAATAAGACTGGAGTAAAGGTGATGTTATCAAATTCAGATACACCTTTTATCCGTAACCTTTACAGTGCAAATATATGGCACATAGACACTATACAAGCTCCTAGAATGGTAAACTGTAAGGTGAATGGTCGTGGAGCAGTAAACGAACTTTTGATAACCAACTATGGAATATAATGCCAATTGTTCAAGGTGGCACGCAAGCCAACTATACAGGTTCAATCCTGGAAAAGGATATATTATCCCGATTTAATGAACGTGGTTACACTTTCATACTCCCAAAGCGTTTTATCCCTGCACGGTTTTTAGAGCAACCAATATACAGTCGTAGGTTTCACATCGGCCAAAGCATTTATGAAACTCCGCAATATTGTGACTTCATTCTTTATCACCCTCAAAAATGGCCTGATAACCTAGTCATTGAAGTAAAATGGCAACAAGTAGGTGGTTCGGTTGATGAAAAATACCCGTACCTAGTCCTAAATATCCAAAGGAAATATGAGATACCCACAATTCTCATATTAGATGGTGATGGTTACAAAAAGGGTGCTGAAAAATGGATACGTTCTCAAAGTGGGCATGGCAATTTTCTATCGGTATTCAATTTGCAGCAGTTCCACGCATGGGTTAACAACGGTAATTTGTAACAAGACCCAGTAGGAAAAAAGGAGTCGCTGACATGATTTGTACGAAAGAACACCGCTACTTGCCTGATCTTGAAGATCTACCCGATAGTCAGGCTGGAACTGGAAGGCATAAATGCGCTGGTTGTGCATATGAACAAGGCTATGATCATGCCTTTGAGGGACACGGACGCCTTCTAAATACCGACTCACTAGATGACAGTCAAGCTGGAACTGGCAGACACAAAGATGTTCAAGCTGCTTATAACTTAGGCTATTCTCATGGCTTGCGAAGGCGACACCAAAGTCAGGGTCATACACGTATATAGTTACCATTATAATAGACAGTTATGATGTCAGCGCAGCGAAAGAACTCAAACCCTGTTTTGATTCTATTTGGAACGCATGTGGATTCCCAAGGGACTTATATTATAATGATGCTGACGAATGGACTCCGAAAGGATAAAGAAGGTGCATTATGGATATGTTTGAGCATAAGTCTGAAGAGCAAAAAAAAGAGGAGGCACCGCTGGCAGCCAGAATGCGACCCTCTTCCTTTGATGATTTTGTCGGGCAGGAGCACCTGATAGGCAGGGGACATGTGCTGAGGAAGGCGGTTGAAGCTGGCCAGCTACCGTCAATTATCTTCTGGGGTCCACCAGGCAGTGGTAAAACCACCCTGGCTTTTATTATTGCCAATACCATTGACTCTCACTTTAGCCCGATAAGCGCCGTTAGCGCTGGAGTACGCGACCTGCGCCGTATAATAGACGAAGCTAAGGAGCGGCGTAGCATATATCAAAAGAAAACCACCCTGTTCATAGATGAGATTCATCGTTTCAATAAAGCTCAGCAGGACGCAGTTCTACCCTTCGTTGAGGATGGCACTATCACTCTTATTGGAGCCACCACGGAAAACCCTTCCTTTGAGGTTATCTCTCCTCTTCTCTCCCGGTGCCAGGTTTTCACCCTGAATCCCCTCACCGATAATGAGATTCAAATAATAATCCTGAGAGCCCTAAAAGACAGAGTAAGAGGTCTTGGGG